>ENA-OWYH01000644-OWYH01000644.1-human-gut-metagenome-genome-assembly--contig:-NODE-644-length-12664-cov-5.171703_pt1 | contig 12664 bp, 9 predicted proteins | sample MGYA00249746_ERZ652078 | MGnify/ENA primary metagenome ERZ652078 (study PRJEB26925, sample SAMN05827095) | human gut metagenome | biome: ENVO:2100002; feature: ENVO:00000062; material: ENVO:00002003... | reverse complement strand
ACGAGATACTGATCGGTCTCGTGGGCTCGGAGATGTGTATAAGAGACAGAGCAGGATGAGAAGGGCCCGGAGCAGGATCTCCCAGGATAGGGAGCTCCAGTTCAGGCCGCCGGTGACCTGGGATAAAATGGCGTCGATGGACATGGGGGATCTCCTTTCTTGAACTGATGGGGGAGGTGGACAGCGGAAGGGCGGGGCCGCTGAAACGGCTCCGCCCACAGTGGGTGCAGGCGCCTGGACCGGCGTCCGCGCCGTGGCTATGTGTCCTTTTGACTGGCGTGGCGCTTGAGGCAGGCGAAGGTCTCGGCACTCATATCGTGCTCCATGCGGCAGGCGTCCTGTTCCGCGATCCTCGGCTCTACACCGGCTTCTATCAGCAGGCGTGTGAAGAAGCAGTGCTTCTCATAGGTCTGCTCTGCTACCTCTCGGCCTATATCGGTCAAGCGGAGAAAGAGGTCCTCATCCATAGTGAGAAAACCGCCCTTTTTCAAGGTAACTACCGCATGGCATACGCTGGGTTTGGAAACTCCCAAGTGTCGGGCCACATCCACGGAGCGTACCATGCCCTTTTCCTTTTGGAGCACCAGCACGGCCTCCAGATAATCCTCGCCCGACGCATGGAGTTTTTTCATCGACGCAACCTCTCATTTATACAGTGATTTTCTGTTCTGCGTTCCACATGGCCGCATACTTGCCGTTCATAGCCAGCAGCTCCTCGTGGGTGCCGGATTCCTTGATTGTTCCGTCTGCCACTACCAGGATCTGATCCGCATTCTTGACGATGGACAGGGTATGGGCGATCATCACCACGGTCTTTTTCGCCTTGAGCAGATTGGCGATGGCCTGCTTGACCGCCAACTCGTTCTCAATGTCCAGGGAAGCCGTGGCCTCGTCCAACAGCAGAATCGGGCTGTCCTTCAGAATGGCACGGGCGATAGAAAGCCGCTGCCGCTCTCCTCCGGAGAGCAGATTACCGTTCTCGCCGGTAGGTGTATCGTAGCCCTTTTCCAGCCTGCGGATAAATCCGTCACAGTTGGCCTCCCGGCAGGCTGCCTCAATCTCCGCGTCTGATGCGCCGGGGCGGGCGTGGCGGATGTTGTCCCGGATGGTGTCGTCAAAGAGGAACACATCCTGATCTACCATGGAAACCTGCTCCAGCACGCGCTCCGCCGCCACATGATTGATGGGCTTCCCTCCGATGGAGATGACACCGCCGGCCGGCTCATAATATTTTGCAATCAAATTCAGGATGGTGGATTTGCCGGAGCCGGAATCGCCCACAATGGCGGTCAGCTTCTGATCCGGCACCGTAAAGGACGCCTGCTTCAGCACCGGCTCTCCGGGAACATAGGCAAAGTCCACATGGTCAAAGATGATCTCATGGGTAGCGGGCCGCAGCGCCTCCATGCTGCCGCTTTCCTCCGGCTCATCCATCACGCCCAAGATCTTTCCTTTGGAGATCATCAGGTTTTTGTAACTGGTGAGGTCCACAAAAATGGCGTTGGCAAGCTTGGAACAGAACAGCGGCAACATGCAGACCAGCAGATAGGAAACCGTGTCGATGGCCCCGGCTGCCCACGGCGCGTAGGCGGTCCAGATGACCAGCGGGCAGGACAGCCAGATCAGGATGCCCAGCCCGGCTCCCACAGGGAGCACCTTGGCCTCATATACAAAGCTGATGCGGCAGAAGTCCCGCATGGCGCTGATAACCGTCTTGTTTTTCAAGCCGCCCACGCCATAAGCCCGGAAGGTCTGGATGCCGGATACATACTCCACGATGCTGCTGACATTCTCCGCACAGATGTCATTCTTTTCCTTGCCGTACTTCTTCACCATACGGAAAGAAAGCCACAATCCAGGAATCAGCAGCAGATCCGCCGCCAGCAGGATCAGCCCGGCGGGGACATAGATCGTCATGACAAACACAATCAGCATGATGGACAAGGCAAAGTTTTTCGCCAGGTCCCCGATTTTGTGGGTCAGGATCTTTTCATAGTTATTGACATCGCTGGTGATGGTGTTGATGTAGTCGCCGGTCTGCCCCTGGGTAAACCGGGACAGAGGGATACGCTTGAGATGATCACCCATAAACAGCCGGATATTTTGGCTGACTTCCGCGCCGCCGATCTGGGCTTTGGTGTAGCCATAGCTGTAAATCAGGATACGGAGCAGGAAGATGCCGGCAATCGCCCCGGTCAGCATCAGCACCCGGTTCAGGTCAAACTGCCCCGCCCACAAAAACTGCATGACCGAGTAAAGCAGCAGGAACAGGCTGCCGGAGAGCAGGCCCTCCAAAACAGTTCCCCCAACGCCAATATAAAAATTTTTGTTCTTTTTCAAGACATCGTGTTCTCTCATTCTACTCGCCCCCCTTCCAACTGATAGGTGATGTTCCGGGCCTTTTCGTAGTCCTCCCAGGCTTTCCGGTAGTAAGCGTTATCCCTGCGGACTTCCTCATGGGTGCCGACGCAGGTGATGGTGTGGTCCTCCACCACTGCGACCCGCTCACACATCTTCAGGGCGCTCAGGCGGTGGGCAACCACAATGACGGTCTTGCCTTTACAAAGATTTTGGATGGCCCTGTCAATCTCCATCTGGTTTTCCGGGTCAGAGGCGCTGGTGGCCTCATCTAAAATCAGGATCGGGGCATTTTTCAAAATGGCGCGGGCAATGGCGATCCGCTGCTTCTCTCCGCCTGAAAACCGGGAGCCGAAGCTCCCTACCTTGGTATCGTAGCCATCCGGCAGAGACATGATGAAGTCGTCGATCTGGGCTTCCTTTGCGGCGGCCCTCACTTGTTCCAGACTGGCGCTGCTCCCCATGCGGATGTTCTCCAGTACACTGTCGCGGGTGAGGAAGGTCTTTTGAAATACAATAGCCACATTGCTCAAGATGGTGTCGTAGTCCAGCTCCTTGACATTTTTTCCGCCGATCAGCACCTCGCCCTCCTGCACATCATAGAAGCGGGAGATCAGTTCGATTATGGTGCTCTTACCGGCGCCGGACTGCCCCACCAGGGCCAGCCTCTCTCCGTCCCTGATCTTGAGATTGACGCCTTGCAGCACATCGGTTTTGCCATCGTAGGAAAACCGTACATTTCGCAGTTCAATATCATGGCATTGGGGGAAATCCGTGCCGCCCTCATAGATGGGGACATCCAGGATCTCCTTCGCTTTGGTGACCGCGTTCAGCACATTGGCGAAATTGGTCCCCAGCTCCTGCAGCGGACGGATCTCCGTCAGGTACATGGACCCCACATAGAGGAACAGCAGGAATGCGCTGGCTGTCAGGGAGCCTTTCAGGAAAAACATCCCGCCCAGCGGCACCATGAGCAGCATTCCGCACTCAATGATGACCACGAAGGCCGCGTAGGGTGGCCCCATGCGGCGGGAGGTCTCGTTCCACATGGCGTTTTCCTCATGGATGGCGGAGGAGAATTTCTGGAAGGATTTGCTCCCCATGTTGTATGCCTTGATGAGCTTCATGCCGCTGATATACTCGATCATGACCGAGTTCAGCGCGGTGATGGAACGGTTGGCCCGGTCCATCAGGTCATCTGTGTTGCGGAACATGACCGCCATCACCACAACCGCAAGCACCAGCGGCACCAGGGAAATCAGAGCCAGCGGGATATTGACGGTCATCAGGTAGGCAAAAACCACCACCGGCCCCACCAGATAGCACACCAGATCCGGCAGATTGTGGGCCAGAAACAGCTCCAGCTTCTCAATGTCCTCGTTCAGCACGGTTTTGATGTCTCCGGTCCGCCGCTCGTTCAGCGCCCCCAGCGGCACCTTAGCCATGTGTTCCGCTACCATACAGCGCACCTTGAACAGCGCGCCGTAGGCTCCCTTGTGGGATACCACTCCAGACGCCCCGAACAGCACAAAGCGGAGCACCACCGCCGCGGCCACAGCAGCCACGACCCGCACCACCAGTTCTTTGGTACAGGTCCCGCCAAAGGCGGCGTCCATCAGCCGGTAAATTTCAATATAGGGCACCACAATGCACAGGCCCCCGGCCATCGCCAGAAGCACGGCCAGGAACAGCCATACCTTTTGCTCCCCGGCCCAGTGGAGCAGCAGGGCCACACGATTGGTTTTCTTCTGTTTCATAGACTACCTCTCCTTTCCATCTGAATGGCCCAGGCCACCTTCTCTGTCTCCTTCGGAGCCATTCACCTTGACAGAGAACAGCTCTCTCAGCTTCGGGAGGGCGTCCATCACAACAGGTATATCATCGGGCATCTCGCCCTCGTCAAAATGCAGGACACGGGAGCAGGTACGGCAGACAAATTCAAAATCATGGGTGACAATGAAAATGACCTTTCCCAGCTCAGACAGCCGCCGGATCAGCTCCGCCACCTGGGTCATGCTGTCAAAGTCCAGACCGCTGGTAGGCTCGTCAAACACCAGCAGGTCTTTTCCGCAGATCATGCTGACCGCTACGGCCACCCGCTGCTTCTGCCCGCCGGACAGCGTGTTGGGGTGGCGCTCCCGATAGGGAGCCAGCCCCAATTCCTCCAGAGTTGAGGCGGCCAGGGTCAAGTCCGGATTGCGGATGCCGAAAGAGCACTCCGCCTCCACACTCTCGGCAAATAATTCGTAGTTCACATCCTGCATCACCATGTAGGAGTGTTTCAGCCTGTTCTTCCGCTCCATCGTCTGTCCATCCCATAGAAACTGCCCCTCGCAGTCCTTGTGGAGCCCGCACAGGGCGCGGGAAAAGGTCGTTTTCCCGGCCCCGTTGTGGCCCACCACGCCGATGACCTCACCCTTTGCGGCGGCAAGGCTGATGCGGTGCAGGACCGTCCGCTTTTTATACCGGAGCGTGACATCCCGAAGCTCCAGGACAGGGGAAGATGCCGGCGGGTGGACTTGCGGAGGCCGCACCTCCGCTAAATCCGCCGCCCGCAATCCGATGCGTTCCCGGGCCTCCTTCGGCAATCTGCGGAACTCTTCCGGCGTCAAAATCTTCTCAATCCGGCCCTGCTCCAAGTACACGATCCGGTCCGCCAGATCCATCAGATAATAAAGCCGGTGCTCCGCGATCAGGATGGTCTTGCCCTGCTTTTGAAGCAGCCGCAGATGTCTTTTTAACTCCTGGATAGATGTCATATCCAGATTGGAGGACGGCTCATCCAGCAGGTAAATCTCCGGATTCATGGCATAGACCGAGGCGAAGGCGATCTTCTGCTTTTCGCCCCCGGACAATTCAAAGATATTGCGGTTTCGGAGCGGGCGGATATGCAGGTCGTCAGTGGCCTGCTCCACCCGCTCCGCCAGCTCCACGGGCGGTCGGGCCTCGTTTTCAATCCCAAAGGCGATTTCGCTGTCCGTGTCCACATTGAAAAACTGCGTCCTGGGGTTTTGGAACACAGAGCCGACTTTAGCGGCGATCTGGTACATGGGCAGCTTGCTGATCTCCTGTCCATCCACCAGTACGCTGCCCGTCAATTCTCCCGCATAGAATTGTGGGATCAGGCCGTTGACCAGCCTTGTGATGGTGGTCTTGCCGCATCCGCTCCGGCCGCAGAACAGGACGCACTCTCCGTCCGCAATCGTCAGATTGATGTCGTGCAGGCCATCATGCTCCTGCCCCTGGTAGGCAAACGACACATGCTTCAGCTCAATCATCCGAACACCCCCTTCCAGTACAGCCCCACAGCGAGGTACGCCGCGAAGCAGACGCCCGCCAGAAGATCCGCGGGTCCTATGTGAATCTGCACCAGACAGGTCCGGGGCTTCGGGTTTTCGATCCCGCGGGTAATGGAGGCGATGGACAGTTCATCCGCCGCCTTGGAGGCCGCCATCATCAGCGGGACATAAATGCACTCCACCGTCATGGCCGGGTGCGTCAGCAGTCCCTTGGGAGACGGCGATACATCCCGCATCCGCATGGCGTCCTTGATAAACCGCCAGTCCTCCTGGATGGTGGGGACATAGCGGAGCATGACGGCCAGCGGGATCACCAGCTTTTTCGGTGCGTGGATGCGGTTCATGGCGGATAAGAATTCGCTGACCTTCGTGGTAGAGAGGACAATGCCGGACAGCATCCCACAGGGATAGACCTTATGGAACAGCCCCAAAAAGGCGATAAACATGGTGCGCCAGGTGCCCGTCATGGTGTCCATAATCCAGAGGGTGAGCAGAACAATCAGCGCATAGAACAGCACCCCCTTCCAGGCATATTTCCACTTCCCGAAGCAGACGCCGAGCAGCCCGATCAGCACCACAAGGCCCAGTTCGTAGAATAGGGACGGGGCCATCATAGCGGAAAGGATGCAGAACAGCAGCAGCAATATCTTCGTCCTGGGGTCCAGCCACAGCCCGCGCCGGGATGACGCTCCGCCCATCATGCGGTGATCCCAGCCTTTTCAAACTGCTTTTTCAGCATCTTGCCGCCGACCCAGCCGCTGAGAGCCGCCACCGTCAATGTGCCGGCGATGATGACCACGAGGAGCCAGGAGGGTGCGGAGGCGTTCATGGTGTCGATGTAGGACTGTTCCGTGCCATTGTTCAGCATGGTGCTGGCCCAGCCGTCCGGGTCAAGAAAGAATACCACATAAGTATAGATGCCTCCCAGGGAAATCAGCATATAGGACAGCAGATTGATGGCCTTGTTGCGGTAGTGACCGGCGCCGGCTACCAAGTCCGCAATGAGTCCCATCCCGATATAGCCCAGGGAAAACGCCCAGTGCATTCCGGTGGCAAACCAGATGATCCCCATGATGATGCCGAGGATTGTGACGCTCCACCGCTTCTGCACTTTAGCCACCATCAGCAGATAAATAGGGCCGCACAGCAGCGCCGCCCCCATCGGCATATAGAAGGTCAGGACTGGATTCGGGGCGAACGGAAGTCCGCCGACCAGGGTAAACACAAAAAAGATGGCACTGAAAATACCCGTTGTCACAAGATCCTTGACCGTAAGGCCCTTCTTCAGTGAATTGACTTGATTACTCATTTTGCTCCTCCTGTTTTTGCGTCATGTTGACTTTTTCTTTGTGATATGCTACTCTTTGGTTAGAGTTCGCTAACCGTCACCTATAACATACACTCGATTGGGGCGGCTTTCAATGATTTGAAACGAGGTTCGTCTTTTCGTTTCAAAAGTTCGTCCAATCGTTGTAAAGAGGAGGCGAGTCTTTTGTCATGCCCGAAATCATTGAGCAATACTATGCGCCGCTGTTGAAAGGGCACGGTTTTATTCCCGACCCGGATAATCAGCAGTATGGTTCTTTAGGTATCTCGTGGAAGTTATCGCCCGAAATCGGAGAGGGGTCCTACTGGACCTACGGGCAAAAGGATCTGTACGACATCAAGATCCATAACTTTTCCTTTCACGAGGACTCTCTGCTGGAATTCTCCCTGCCAGAGTGTTTGAGCATCACCCGCTATGATTCCATCTCCGGCGAGGAATTGGCTCCGTACCGCCGGCTGTCCGCCGGGTGTATCAAAACCTATATCGGTGGCTATTCGCCCTACCGGGTGCTGATCCACAAAAATATTCCCATTCGCTCCATCGGCGTTGAGATCATGCCCGCCTACTATGAGGATTATCTCAAAAAGCAGTATCCGGACGAATACCACAACCCGGTGGAGGCATTCCGAAAGATCGACCAGACAACAGACTTCCCGGAAATGTCCAGGCTCCTTACAGAGCTTCAAAATTACCGCGGAGATGGGATCGCCGCCAAACTGTTTTATGAGGGCAAGGTAGCCGAAGCGTTGTCGCTGGTGGTGGAGTATCAGAAAAAGCGTCCGGCGGCCACTGGGCGGCTGGCAACCCAGGATATTGAGAATATTCAGACAGTCGCTACCTACCTGAGCGACCATTACGCCGCGGAAGTTCCCATGGAGCGTCTGACCCAGATTGCCTGCATGGGGACAACAAAACTCAAGAGCAGTTTCAAGAAGGTCTACGACTGCACCATCACCGAGTACATCCAGCAGCGCCGCATGAGCCAGGCGGAGTACCTTCTCACCAATACTGATTTGTCCATTGGACAGATTGCGCAGACTGTGGGCTATTCTACCTCCAGCCGCTTTGCGGAGCTGTTCCGAAAGAGCACTGGACTGTTACCGGGAGAGTTTAGGAAGGTAGGAAAGAAGTAGAATAGAAAGCGTGCAGCTCCACTTTAGTTTTGGAACTGCACGCTTTCTTTATAGCGTTCCCCATATCTGCGCATGGCGATTTTTTTGCTGCAAATGCCATAGCCACCCAAAAATCACAGTGCAAATATCTGTACTGCAGTTTTGTCTTTTGCGATCAATCAAAGTGTCCATCGGCTGGACTCCGTGCGCTCGGACACGAAATCCCGGTAGATGCCCGCCTGCTGGATCAGTTCGTCGTGGGTACCCTTTTGGACGACGCTGCCCTGGTCCAGCACCAGAATCTGATCCGCACCCCGCACGGTCTTGAGCCGGTGGGCGATCATCAGCACGGTCTTCTCCCTCGTCAGGGCTTCCATAGCCCTTTGGAGCTGATCCTCATTCTCGGGGTCCACATTGGCCGTGGCCTCGTCGAAGATGACGATGGGCGCGTCCTTCAAGAGACACCGGGCGATGGAGATGCGCTGCTTCTCTCCGCCAGAGAGCGTGGCTCCTCCCTCGCCAATTACCGTATTATATCCATCCGGCAGGGCGGAGATAAAGTCGTGGCAGCACGCCTTTTTTGCAACCTCCACCACCTGCTCATGGGTAGCGTCCGGGCAGCCGAACTTGATATTGTTCTCCACCGTGTCGGCAAAGAGGTACACCCGCTGGAACACCATGCTCACCTGCTCCATGAGGGATTCCAGTGTGTACTCCCGCACATCCCGGCCGCCGATGGTCACACGGCCGCCGTCCACATCCCAAAACCGGGCGATCAGGTTGCAGAGAGTGGTCTTGCCCGAGCCGGAGGGCCCTACAATGGCGGTGGTCGTTCGATCTGGGATGGTCAGAGACACATCCTTGAGGATGGGGCGACTTCCATAGGAGAAGTTCACATGGTCGAATACAATCTCGTGGTCCTCTGGACGGATTACCGTGCCGCGCTGATCCATCTCCGGGATGTCGTCCACCTGGTTTGCATGGTCGATGGAGCTGCCCACCAGACGCAGGGCGGACACGCCGCTGCCCGCGGACTGGATCTGGGAGAAAATCAGGAAGGAGACGATGACCGCCATCAGCGCATTGGCGAGGGACATGGCTCCTGTCAGGCACAGCCCCACCGACGCGGCCAGGATCAGAACGCTGAACAGGTGGAGAACCATCTCCTGGCCCCAGATATAGGGAGTGAACAGCTTCTCTACCGCCAGATTGTTCGCCCGGCTGTCCTCCAGAGCCTGCCGCACCCGCTTGTCACCCTTTCCGGTCAGGTTAAAGGACTTGATGACGCTCATGCCCTGGAGCTGTTCCAGCACCGCCTCCACCAGCCGGGCCTCGTCCCGCTGGCGCTTGGGGGCGATTTTGGCGGACTGTTTCTCCATTCCGGAGAGAAGGGCCAGATACACCAGCATCCCCGCCAGGGCCAGCAGACCGATCCGCCAGTCCCAGAACAGGATGCACAGCAGCATGACGGCAGAATTGATCAGGCCGCCCAGGATACCAACCAGTACCATAGGGCCGGTGCTCTCCACCTCGTCCAGAACGGTGGTGGTGATGCCGGTGAGCTCCCCCAAACTCTGGTCGTTGAAATAGCCCATGGGGACCCGCTTGAGTTTGTCGCCGATGGAGATACGCTTATTCGCCACCATGAAGTAGCCGGCGTGGGTCTGTTGGAGCTGGCTGAAGCGGTTGAGGACCGCCCGGCCCAGAATGCTGGCCAGCAGAAGCCCCAGCGCCTGCCATGCCGGGGCGGGGTCTGTGGAGCCGCCCACCAGGGCCAGCACCACCACATAGATGGCCGCGATCTGGAACATGTGGAACACCGCGTAAAAGAAGCCTAAAATCATGGACTTTCGGATATTGCCCTGTTCCTCGCCGGCAAAGTGCCAGATTTTTTTCAGAACGCCGATCATGCCTGCTCTCCCTCCTTTGCGCCCATGTGAGCCCGCCACATCTCTTGATACAGCGGGCAGTTTTTCAAAAGTTCTTCGTGGGTGCCCGCATCCTGGATGCGGCCGCCATTGACTACCACGATCTGATCCGCTCCCGTGATGGTGCTGAGGCGGTGGGCGATGACCAGAACGGTCTTTCCCGCCACCAGCTTACCCACGGCCTGCTGAACAACAGCTTCGTTCTCGGGGTCTATGTAGGCGGTCGCCTCGTCCAGCACCACAATGGGCGCGTCTTTGAGCATGGCCCGGGCGATGGCGATGCGCTGGCGTTCGCCGCCGGACAGATGGGCGCCGCCTCCGCCCACCACGGTGTCGTAGCCGCGTTCCAGGCCCCGGATAAAGGCGTCGCACCCGGCGGCCTTTGCCACGGCCTCCACCTCGGCGTCGGTGGCCGCCGGGCGACCCATGCGGATATTTTCCCGGATGCTCTCGTCAAAGAGGTAGTTGTCCTGGGAGACAAAGGCCACCTGGTCATAGAGCTGCTTCAGTGGGACCCGCTTCAAGTCTTGTCCGCCCAAGGTGATGGAGCCGGAGGTTACATCCCAAAAGCCGGCGATCAGCTTGGCGATGGTGGACTTGCCCGAGCCAGAGGGCCCCACAAAGGCGGTCATGCTCCCGGCGGGAATGGTGAGGGACACATCGTGGAGCACCTCCTTGTCCGCGTGGTAGCCGAAAGACACATGGGAGAGCTTGATGTCCCGGCCCCGGAACTCCACCGACGCTTCCCCGTGATCCTGCTCCGCCCCGTTCAGGATGGCGTCCACCGAGCCCACGATGGTGCCCACTTTGGCAAGGCTGTCCACAAAGTCCATAGCGGCCAGCAGAGGCCCGGCAATGCCCAGGGACAGGACGATGGTGGTGATAAAGGTCTCGATGGGCAGACTCCCTCCGGTGTAGAGAAGCCAGCCCACCGGCAGAATAGTAATCATGGTGGTAGGTGAGATGGCACGGGCCAGAGAGACCGGCATCTGGCAGCTCTTCATCCAGTGGTAGAAGTAGGAGGCGTTGGCCTTTACGCTGTCGGAGAAGCGGGCATAGGACTGCTTGCCCTGGTTGAACGCCTTGATGACCTCAATGCCGCCGATGTACTCCACAATGGCGCTGTTCATGGCCTGGGTGGTCTTGACCGAGCCCTCATACTGCTTGCCGTAGCCAGCCATCACCGCCATCATGAAAGCCATGCCCACCGGGATGGACACCATGCTTAAAAGGGCCATCCGCCAGTCCAGTACGAACAGGTAGATCAGGATGCACACTGGCCCCAGCACATTGGCGGTCATCTCCGGCAGAAGATGGGCCAGGGGCCGTTCCATGCTCTCCACCTGGTCCACAATGATCTGCTTCATCTGGCCGCTGGAGGTGTCCAGAATCGTACCCAGAGGCATCTTTGGCAGCTTCTCCAGCACCCGCTCCCGGATGGATTTCAGGATGGCAAAGGTGGCCTTGTGGGATTGGGACAGGGCCAGGGAATACAGGGTGGCCCGGAGCAGGAAGCCCACGAGCGCCACAACACACCATATCAGGTAGTATTGCATACTCTGCTCCCCTTTCAGCAGGCCCAGGATGATCTGCGCCGCGGCGAAGTAAGGGAGCATCCCAAACAGTACCCCCACCACAGCGGACAGGACCGCCCGCTTCAGGCCGCCCTGCTGTCCCTCTCCCAGCTCCCACAAACGGAGCATGGGGCTTTGTTGTTTCATGATATAAATTCCTCCTTTTGGTTAGTAATTGCTAACTTTTGTGCAAACAGGAGGGCTGCACCCAAGGGCACAGCCTCTTTTGTCAGGGCTGAGGGTCAAACACGGTGCCGAAACCTGCCATGTGGTAGCGGTTGAGCATCTTGACATAGCGGTGGGCGGCGGCGCGGTCCATGTTGTGCCGCACCACCTCGAACATGCCGTTGAAGTAGGCGGTGACGATGATATGGATGAACTCCTCCGTCACCAGGCCGGATTTGACGCTCTCGCAACCGATGACCTCCATGTACTTGTAGGTGTACTCCACCTCGATGTCCACCAGTTCGTCCAGGAAGCGCGAAAACCGGGTACCATGGGCCCCGTCCAGCAGCAGGCGGAATACATCAAAGTGGTCGTAGATGTAGTCCAACAGGTCTTCCTGATGGCGGGCAGTGTACTGGCCCATCTCGGCCCTCTGCTCCTCCTCCGGGAATTGGTGAAAGTCCTCCTGGACCTTGCGGAACATGGCCTTAAATTCATCCACCACCGGCTCCGCGAGGGCGCGGAACAGCCCCTCTTTGTCCCCAAAGCGGGTGTAGATTGACCCGGTGCTGGTCTCCGCTTCCTGGGCGATGGTACGCAAGGAAGCGTCCAGAAATCCCCTGGACAAAAACTCCTCCTTGGCGCACTCCAGCACCCGGTCATAGACGCCCACCTTTTGTTTTGCCACTGCCATTCCTCCTCATTCAAAACAATGTTTTATAACGCTGTTTTGAATATAGCACTACGGTTTTCATTTGTCAAGAGGGGAGCTCAGAATAAGAGAGCGAAAGACCCCGCAGACCGAATCTGCGGGGTCTTTTCATGTTATTCTATTTCTGCATCCTCTTGAATCTGTCTCTTATACACATCTGACGCTGCCGACGACTAGTCGAGTGTAGAT
>ENA-OWYH01000580-OWYH01000580.1-human-gut-metagenome-genome-assembly--contig:-NODE-580-length-13930-cov-4.835387_pt1 | contig 13930 bp, 10 predicted proteins | sample MGYA00249746_ERZ652078 | MGnify/ENA primary metagenome ERZ652078 (study PRJEB26925, sample SAMN05827095) | human gut metagenome | biome: ENVO:2100002; feature: ENVO:00000062; material: ENVO:00002003... | reverse complement strand
TTGTGCGATGATGTTGTGGATAACTCCCGTCGGCAGCGCGGAAGACAATACGGGCACCGGAATCACGGCCACGGAAAATATCACCGACACTGAGAATCTGCTCGGATCAAACGTCGCCGAGATCACGGACGCCATCAGCGCGACAAAGCAGGAAACGGGCGTCACCGTGCATTTGCTGTACCTGGCAAGTTTCAACACCGAAGAAAAACCTGCAAAATGGGCGAGCGCGCTGTTGGAATCGCTTGATCCGAAACCGAATACGGTTTTGCTGGCGGTCGCTTCGAACGATGGCAATCTCGTGGTTGCCGTTTCGTCGAATTCCGACGAATGGTTGAAGAAGAAGTCGACGGTCGATGCGCTTTCCGATGCTGCGCAGAAACCTTTGATGGAAAGCACTCCGGATTGGTCGAAATCCGCAACCGATATGATGGATCAGATTGCGGTGCAGAAGAAGACCTCGACGTCGTCGCAGACCGTGCTGTTGGGTGTTGGCGGCATGATAGCCGTGCTGGTGCTGCTGATTGTGATTATGGTGGTGTTCCATATTCTGCGCAAGCGTGGCATCATCAAGCGCAAGGTGCGCAAGCATGCGGGAAGGCATGCCGCGATTACTGTGCGTTCCGAGCCGGTGAAGGCGTGGAGTGTCGATGGTGAGCTGTCCGTTGAAGCGCATGATGGAGGGCAGACGTCAAAGGAAGACTCAGAATCCGTTCAGGAAACATCCAGTGAACAGAGTGATGCTTAAAGCATGAGCAAGCCTATTGAAGCATCCATTGTCGTTGTTGACGACGAACCGTCCATCCGTGAGCTGTTGGTGGCATCCTTGCATTTTGCGGGTTTTGAAGTGAATACCGCGGCTTCGGGATCTGAAGCCATCGAAGTCATCGAGAAAATACAGCCTGATTTGATTGTGCTTGATGTGATGCTTCCGGATATCGACGGTTTCACGGTGACCCGTCGTATCCGTCAGGAAGGCATCACTACGCCGGTGCTGTATTTGACGGCTCGCGATGATACTCAAGACAAGGTCATGGGTTTGACCGTGGGGGGTGACGACTATGTGACCAAGCCGTTCAGTCTTGAGGAGGTCGTTGCGCGAATCCGTGCCATTCTGCGCCGTACCCAGGAGCAGGTTGAGGATGATCCGATTATCCGCGTCGCGGATCTGGAGATCAATGAGGATTCGCATGATGTGTCCCGTGCCGGACAGCCGATCGATTTGAGCCCCACCGAATACAAGTTGCTGCGTTATTTGATGGATAACGAGGGGCGTGTGCTCTCGAAGGCGCAGATTTTGGATCATGTGTGGCAGTACGATTGGGGCGGGGACGCCGCGATTGTTGAATCGTACATTTCATATCTGCGCAAGAAGGTCGACGGACTTACGGTGGAGGATGAGAACGGCGAGAAGCGCAAGGTGGCTCCGCTTATCGAAACGAAGCGTGGCATCGGCTACATGATTCGTGCGCCGAAGAACTAAACGGTCCCGCGATGAGTCAGGATACCCGTCAGCCGTCGGCTGACCCGCAGAACACGCAGAAGAACGGCGGCCAGCCGCGTCCGCAACGTGTGCCTTGGCATCGGCGGATCGGCAGGAAGGTGCAGGCCATTCCGTTAAGCACCAAGCTGGTCACTTGCATCATTGTGTTGTTGACCATTGGCACTATCGGCATTTCCTTTTCCATTCGCACGCTTGTGGGCAATTATCTGCTACAGAAAACCGACACGCAGTTGGTGAATCAGGCGCAGATGATTTTCAATAGCATGGATTCGCTGGACAGCACCACGAGCGAGGATGGACGGAGCTTGGTGAACACGTATTATGTCGAGGTGCGGGACAGCGAATACAAGCGTACCGGCGCTGGGTCGGTGCCTATGCTCCGTGAGGGCGTGGTGTCCGAGCCGAGTCTGCCTTCCGACGGCAGTATCGACGGGGTCACGCTCGGAGAGCCGTTCACCACACAGGCGGTGGTGCACGTTACCACCAGCAGGGTGCCGGATCACGCCATCATGCAGGCCGCACAGTCGCCGTGGCGTGTTGTGGCGCTGCCTTGGAGCGAGAAAACCAAAACGGGGCAGGTCAAAGACAGCGGCGTCGTGTTCATCGGATTGTCGCTGAGTGACCAGATCGACACGTCCAACACGTTGACGCGGTTCTGTGCCATGGTCGGCATCGCGGTGGTGTTGATCGGCGCCATTCTTGGCACCATCGTCGTGCAAAGCACGCTTGCTCCGCTGAAACGTATCGAGAAGACCGCTGCGAAGATTGCGGCAGGGGATTTGAGCCAACGTGTTCCCGATTTGCCGGAAAATACGGAAGTCGGATCGCTGTCCATGTCGCTGAACACCATGCTGACGCGTATTGAGGAAAGCTTCCACGCGCAGGAGGAAACGACCGAGAAGATGAAACGGTTCGTTTCCGATGCCAGCCATGAGCTGCGTACTCCGCTTGCCGCGATTCACGGATATGCGGAGTTGTACAAAATGCAGCGTGACATGCCCGGAGCATTGGAACGTGCCGATGAGTCCATTGAACATATAGAAGCGTCCAGTGCGCGTATGACGGTGCTTGTCGAGGATTTGCTGTCATTGGCGCGGTTGGATGAAGGACGTGGCATCGATATCACCCAGCAGGTGAAGCTGACTTCCGTGGTCAATGATGCGGCTGATGATCTGCACGCGCTCGACCCGGATCGTGGCATCACCTGCGGCCAGGTGGTATTGCAGGCGGGATCGGATATGGAACATCCTTCGCGTCTCGCCTTCCAGCCGGGAACCATGCCGGACATCACGTTGACCGGCGATGCATCACGCTTGCGTCAGGTGGTCACGAACATTGTGGGCAACATCCATCGGTACACGCCGGCCGATTCCCCGGTTGAAGTGTCCATGGGCGTGCTTCCGGCGTCCATCAGCCCGGAATCATTGTCTCGCATGCCATCCAACGAGCAGTCGTTGCATCACTTTATCGAGGCCATCGAGGTGGGGCAATCCATGCAAGTCGGCATGAATTACGCAATTGTGCGATTCAGCGATCATGGTCCCGGCGTTCCCGCAGATGCACGCTCGAAGATCTTCGAACGGTTCTACACGGCGGATCCGTCCAGAGCACGACAGAAGGGCGGTACGGGTCTCGGCATGGCGATCGCCCAGTCCGTGGTCAAGGCACACCATGGTTTCATCTGCGCTTCCGGCAGTGACGGGACTGGATTGACACTGACGGTAGTGCTTCCGGTGGCTCCTGTGGAACCACGTCCGTTGGCGCAGACCAGTGACGAACGCAAGGTCGACAAGCGTGGGCGCAGGCCGAAAAAACAATGATGCAAACATGCAAAAAGGCATGATTTGACGATTGTTGGCGCAAGAGATGGTTACATATCCCACCTCTTGCGCTAAACTGTATCTTTGATTTGTAATCGGCGGACGATTGTTCTTTCGTTCGCCTGAAGGTATGTGGATTACGTAAGAGTGAGGTGACAATGCCTAGCGGACGCGTTCGTTGGTTCGATGCGAACAAAGGCTATGGTTTTATTCAGAACGAGCAGGGTGCCGATGTGTTCCTGCCTGCAGCCGCCCTGCCGGAGGGCGTGAAGACGTTGCGTAAGGGTGCAAAAGTCGAGTATTCCGTGGTGGAGGGCCGCCGTGGTCCGCAGGCAATGGGCCTCACCCTTGTGGCATCCGCGCCGTCTCTGGTCAAAGCAACTCGACCGAAGCCGGATGATATGGCCGCCATTGTGGAGGATCTTATCAAGTTGCTGGATTCCGCGGGGAACCAGTTGCGCCGCCACCATTATCCATCTCCGGCTGAAAGCAAGAAACTGGCCACGCTGATGCGTGCCGTGGCCGATAACTTCGACGTACAGGAATAATTCATGTCCGATACCACAATGGATCCCAAGGCGATCGCCCAGGCGGTGGCCATCGAAGTCGCCGATGAGGATGGCCAAGTCGGTGACTTCGTCGAAGCCATCGACTTGGGAGACAACGTTACTGATTTTCGTTTTGAAACCTGCATACGTGGGTATGAGGGATGGCAGTGGTCGGTGACGTTGTATCGCGATGCTGAGTTGGACCATTGGACGGTCAATGAGTCATCGCTGGTGCCTACCGACAAGGCGTTGCGCCCACCGGAATGGATTCCATGGAAGGATCGTCTTGAACCGACCGATTTGGCGGTGACCGATTCGATCGGCACCGATCCCGATGATCCACGTATGGAAGAGGGGTTCCGCAGAACTGAGCCCGTTGAGTCTGCCGAAAGCGTTTCCGACGATGTGCAGACCGTCGAAGCGGCGGACGGCGGCGACAATGCCGGAGCGGACGCTGACGTGGTTGACGGTTCGCAAGACGAGAATGCCGTAGCATCGGTGACCTCCGAAGAGGACATCGACGAGGCGGTTGAGGAATTCGATCTGTCCCGCAGGCACGTGCTCACGCCTTTGGGCCGTTCCCAGACCGCGAAACGCTGGTATGAGGGACCGCGCGGACCGAAATCGTTGTCCACCAAAACATCGGATGGCAATCCATGCTCGACGTGCGGATTCTTCATTCCTCTGAAAGGCGAACTGAATCTTCTGTTCGGCGTGTGCGCTAACAAGTGGAGTCCTGATGACGGTCGTGTTGTATCCATCGACCATGGCTGTGGCGAACATTCCGAAATCGAGCCGCCGGAACCGTCTCACTTGTGGGTGCAGTCGAAACCTGCATTTGACGACCTGCATATCGATATCATCGCGCAGGCGCCGCGTGATGAACGCGGTTCCGTCGAACTGATCGAGCAGCTGTCGGTGAATGAAGACGGCAATCCGAACGATGAGGAAGAAGCCTCCGAAGCCGATATCGAAGCCAATACCGTGGATGATGATGCGAATCAGGAGGAAGTGCTCGAACATACGGCCCAGCAGGATGAGCCGGAGGTGGAATCCACCGTTGATTTGAGCGATGACGAAGAGCCGGTTATCGTCGAATCCGAAGAGGATGAAGCGACGGATGCGGAACCCACCGAAGCCGAGGAAACGGACACTGCAGAGGAAAACGCTCCGGAAGCTGAGTAATCCTGTCTTATCGAGGATATGAAAGAAGTCCGTTCCCTATGTAAGGAAGCGGACTTCTTTCATATCCTCAAAGGTTTAGTGCACGACAGTGACGGTGCAGTCGGCGAAATTGACGATTTGCTTGGAGACGGAACCAAGGAAATGCGCGTCCAAGCCGGACAATCCACGGGAACCGACCACTAGATGGCGTGCGTAACGGGATGCCGCGATCAGCCCCTTCGCAGCGGAAATATGGAAGGCGTGCGATTCGATCTGGAAATCGTCGGGAATGCCGGCAGTGGGAATCTCAACCGAATCGAGCAGCTCGTCAAGAATGCGTTCCGCCCGTTCCTGACCGACGGCAATCGGCGCTATGGCGTTCTCATATCCCTCGATGACGCCAAGATCCTTGAGCTGCCAGCAGAACATCACCTGCAGGGGAGCGTGATGCAAAGCCGCCAGGTCGATAGCGAATCGCAAGGCGTGTCGCGAGGTTTCCGAACCATCGACGCCAACCACGATCGGCCGCTGGTTCTTAGGCAGAGGGGAGCCGGGCAAATCGTACGTCACCGTGTTCTCCGAAGGCGTAAGCGCGTTGGCGATGGCATCCTGCACGCTGGATTCCTCGTCGTCGAGAATGCGAACTATGGTAACGGGAACCTGTGCGGCTTCGGCAAGCGATTCCGAAAGCGAGCCGAGGAACCAGCGTGCCACTCTGCCGAGTGAACGGCGTCCGACTACGATCTGCTGCGCATCCTTGCCGATCTCCAGCAATGCGGACGTTCCTGTGGCCTTGACCGACGTGAGTTTGACATGATCCTCATTGATGGTCATGCCCTGCGAAGCTTTGGAAACCCAGTCGCGAAGCCGTTGCGCGATCTCATGGCGGACTTCGGCCCACTGCTCTTCATCTTCCGGTTCCGAGCCCATATCCCAGGAATGGGACCATGCGAACACCGCATTGACCTGCTGGCCGGTAAGCGATGCCTCGTTCAGCGCCCAGCGTAATGCGGCGAAGGATTCGTCGGAACCGTCGACGCCGACGACGATGTCGTGCAAGCGGATATCTGCGAGCATCCCGGATTCGGTTGCATTTAGGGTGGTGTCGCTCATCTTGGTGACCTCCTTGGTCGTTGCTATATGTCAAGCATATCCGTTGCGTTGCGTCGAGAGCGCAATTTACGCGCGGATGAAAACAAACGTCATCGCGAATCGGTAGAGTGTTGATGGACTAACAAGAGTGGAAGGACAAGCATGTTCGAACGGTTTACCGACCGTGCGCGGCGCGTGATCGTGCTGGCGCAGGAAGAGGCTCGTACCCTCCAGCACAACTACATCGGTACCGAGCATCTGCTGCTTGGCCTGATTCGTGAGGGTGACGGCGTCGCAGCCAAGGCGCTGGCCTCAAAGGGTGTGACCTTGGATGACACCCGCAAACAGGTCGAAGAGATGATCGGTAAGGGGAATGCCACGCCGAACGGCCACATTCCCTTCACCCCGCATGCCAGGCAGGTGTTGGAGCTGTCGCTGCGTGAGGCGTTGCAGCTGGGGCACAGCTATATCGGCACCGAGCATATCCTGCTCGGTCTGATTCATGAAGGCGAAGGCGTCGGCACCCAGGTGCTGATCAAGATGGACGTCAATCTTGGCGAGCTGCGCAGCGCCACCATCGACCTGATCCGTGGCAATTCCGGTGATGGCAAGGGTGATGGCAAGGGCGATTTGGCCAATGCCGGTGGCGTGCAGGATCGTCGCAACCAGACCGGTTCCGCGATTCTTGACCAGTTCGGCCGCAATCTGACCGCTGAAGCTGCCGCCGGCAAGCTTGATCCGGTGATTGGGCGTTCGAGTGAGATCGAGCGTGTGATGGTGGTGCTGAGCCGCCGTACCAAGAACAATCCGGTGCTGATCGGCGAGCCGGGCGTGGGCAAGACCGCTGTGGTCGAAGGCCTGGCGGAGAAGATCAACGCGGGCGACGTGCCGGAAACCCTGAAAGGCAAGCAGGTGTATTCGCTTGACCTGGGTTCCATGGTGGCTGGTTCGCGTTACCGTGGCGACTTTGAGGAACGCCTGAAGAAGGTGCTCAAGGAGATCAAGACGCGCGGCGACATTGTGCTGTTCATCGACGAGATCCACACGATTGTGGGCGCGGGTTCCGCCGATGGCGCGCTGGGCGCGTCCGACATGCTCAAGCCGATGCTGGCTCGTGGCGAACTTCAGACCATTGGCGCCACCACCACCGACGAGTACCGTAAGTACATCGAGAAGGATGCCGCTTTGGAACGTCGTTTCCAGCCCATCCAGGTGCATGAGCCGAGCATTGCCGAAACCATCGAGATCCTTAAGGGCTTGCGTTCGCGTTACGAGAACCATCACCATGTGACGATCACCGATGGTGCGTTGCAGGCCGCGGCCGATCTGTCGAGCCGTTACATTCAGGACCGTCATCTGCCAGACAAGGCCATCGATCTGATCGATGAGGCCGGTGCGCGTCTGCGCATCCGTCGTCTGACCGCTCCGCCGGAGCTTAAGGAACTTGACACGAAGATCGCCAAGCTTGCCGAAGAGAAGGACCAGGCCATCAAGGGCCAGGACTTCGAAAAGGCCGCTGAGCTGCGTGATAAGCAGGAGAAGCTGGAAGCCGAACGCAAGCAGAAGGAATCTTCGTGGCGTGAGGGCGAATCCGATGTGAAGATGGTTGTGGATGAGGATGTCATCGCCGAAGTGATTTCCCAGACCACCGGCATTCCGGTGTTCAAGCTCACCCAGGCCGAGTCCAAGAAGCTCATGACCATGGAAAGTGAGTTGCACAAGCGCATCATCGGCCAGGACGAGGCCGTGTCCGCGTTGAGCCGCTCCATCCGTCGTGCTCGTGTTGGTTTGAAGGATCCGAAGCGTCCGTCCGGTTCGTTTATCTTCGCTGGCCCCACCGGCGTCGGTAAGACCGAGCTGGCCAAGACGCTCGCCGAATTCCTGTTTGACGACGAGGACGCACTGATTCGTGTCGACATGTCTGAATTCTCCGAGAAATATGCGGCTTCGCGCCTGTTTGGTGCTCCTCCGGGATACGTCGGTTACGAAGAGGGCGGCGAACTCACCGAGAAGGTTCGTCGCAAGCCGTTCTCCGTGGTGCTGTTCGATGAGATCGAAAAGGCCCATCCGGATATCTTCAACACGCTGCTGCAGGTGCTTGATGACGGTCATCTGACTGATGGCCAGGGCCGCAAGGTGGACTTCAAGAACACCATCATCATTCTGACCACCAATCTTGGTACGCGAGACATCGCCAAGGCCGCCAACACCGGCTTCAACTTGGGTGCCAACACCGAGTCGAGCTACCAGCGCATGAAGGATCAGGTTTCCGCGGAGCTGAAGCAGCAGTTCCGTCCGGAATTCCTGAACCGTCTGGACGACATCATCGTGTTCAAGCAGCTCACCGAGCCGCAGGTGCGTCAGATCGTCGATCTTGACGTCAAGCAGCTCAATGATCGCTTGTTCGATCGCCACATGTCCCTCGAGCTTACCGACGCTGCCAAGGATCTGCTCGCGCAGAAGGGCTTCGACCCGCTGCTGGGCGCGCGTCCGTTGCGTCGCGTGATTCAGCGCGACGTCGAAGACGCCATTTCGGAGAAGATCCTGATGGGCGAACTCGAAGATGGCCAGCGCGTGAAGGTCGATGCGGAAGGCGAAGGCATCCTGGGCGAGTTCACCTTTACCGGTGAGGCGTTCGAAGAGCCAAATACGGAGCCTGCTGAAGGTGAAGTCGCAGCTGAAACCGAGGCACCTGCCGAATCGACGGAATCGACGGAACTTACGGAATCCGCAGAATCTGTTGAATAAGCAATCGGTGCGTAAGTAACGCGACACACGAAAGGCCTTGAAATCGTATGTAATGATTTCAAGGCCTTTCGTATGCCGAAAGTATTTCGAAACTTGACGAATTACAGTGTCAGCAGATCGAGATCGGCAGTGATTGACGTGTTACGGGTGAACAGTGTGCGACCCTCTCGTACCGAGCGAAGCACTTCGCAACGCTCGTATACGGCGTCGAACACGCTGGAAGCATCAAGCACAATGAAGTTTGCGGGCTTGCCTGCCTCAAGACCATACGAATCGCGCATGCCGAGCGTGGTTGCGCCGTTGACTGTCAGGAACTTCAACGCATCATCGATCTCTTCAAAACTCATCATCTGTGCCAAATGCAGCACATAATCGAGAATCAGCATCATATTGCCGTTACCGACCGGATACCAGGGATCTTGCATGGAATCCTGACCAAGCGACACATTCACCCCAGCTTCGGTGAGCTCCTTGACTCGCGTGATGCCACGACGCTTCGGGAACGTGTCTTGACGCCCCTGCAGATACAGATTTTCCGTAGGTGCGCAGGCGAAATTGATATGTGCGGCCTTCAACAGCTTGGTCAGATGGAAGAAATAGGCATTGTCGGCCGATCCCAAGGAGCAAGTGTGGCTTGCCGTGGTCTTCGAACCGATACCGGCGCGATAGGCGAGTGCGGACAGCAGTTCAAGATAACGTGAGTTTGGATCGTCGGTTTCGTCGCAATGCACGTCGATGAGCTTGTCGTACTTCGAAGCCAGTTCGACCACGGTGTGCATGGAACGTTCGCCGAACTCACGGCACTGCTCGAAATGCGGAATGCCACCGACGCAATCAGCACCCATTTTCAGGCCTTCCTCAACCAAATCCGCGCCGGATTCGCCATGAGGACCTTCATAGGAGTACATGCCCTCCTGCGGGAAGGAGACGATCTGCAGCGTGACAGTATCTTTCAGTTCCTCCTTAAGCTCCAGCAGAGCTTTGAGCGAGGTAAGATTCGGGTCGGTCACATCGGCGTGCGAACGAATGAACTGCACGCCATGACGCATTTCCTTGGCGATGCCGATTTTCGCGCGTTCCTTGATCTCGTCGACAGTGAGATCTGCCTTGGTTTCACTCCAACGCTGAATGCCTTCGAACAGGGTGCCTGACTCGTTCACCGCGCCGGGCTTGCGTGCGGTAAAGACGTAATCAAGATGCAGATGGGTGTCGCAGAATGGTGGACAGACCAGCTTTCCGCCCAAATCGACGACTTCCACGCTCGCCATATCTTTGCCTTGTGCTTCGAGTGTTGCTTTGAGATGGGGTGCAATGCTGATGAACTTGCCGTCTTCGACGAGAATATCTTGGATTGCCGCTGTTTCGGCTGCGGTGCTGCCCGGCATGCCGGTGGCGATGTGTGCGTTGATGAACAGTTGCGTGCTCATAATCACTCCTTCCAATACGAGTTTTCATGCGAGTTTTCGGGTTCCGGCAGACGTTTTGTCATATGTCCATTGGGTTACGGAAGGGAACCTTTGACGTAATCGTTGATGGTTATTGTCGGCGTATTGCTTTGCGGTCACGTTACTTGATGTGACATGTGTATTACTTCGGATTGGACGGTTTGTATGGCTGTTACGGTGAGGGAAGTGCTCGATGATGCCTTGGTTGCGACGGCGGAACCACAGGTTGAAGTTGCTGGCGATAGCTTGGATAATCCGGTGCGTTGGGTGTTCACCAACGAACGCGAGGACGTCGCCTCATTTCTGGCAGGAGGCGAGCTTCTGGTGGTGGAGGGGCGATCTTTAGTTGCGGACGGTCGTGAAAAACGTGCGGACGAATATGTGAAAAGCCTCGTGAATGCTGATATTGCGGCATTGATGGTCGAATTGGTTGAAGAAGTCACCCAACTGCCGAAAATGTTGGTGAAGGCAGCCAAGCATGAAGGACTTACGATTATTGGATTGCGCAGTCGCATTCCTTTCGTCGATATCTGCCAGAGCGTCAATACCATGATTGTGCGTGATCAGATGCGTATGCAGATGCAAGTGGACGTTATGTCAACTTCGTTGCGTTCTGAGCTTGCTCAAGCGTCCAATCCCAAAGCCGTTGCCGATGGCATTGCGAACCTGTTCGGCGAGGATGTGGTCATATTCGACGTGGACGGTCTTGAAGTCGCCCGAGCCGGACAGAACATCAATACCGCTACAGATTGCGGCATTGTACTTGCACTGGAGGAACAGAAACGGCCTTTGGGTGCTTTGGAGATCAGCCAGCGCAATACGGTGTTCGATGAAGCGATGTGCAGAAGGATCGAACAGATTGCCGCTCCGGTTTTGACACTGTATCTCGATGGGGGAGCGCGCGTCGGCATGGTGGCGCATCTGATTGCGGGGCCGGAAGATGGCGTGCATGTTTCGTCGATGGAAGCGCGTGAGGGCCATGCCATGCTTGATGCGTTGGGATTCGCCGCTTCGGGCGTGTATATGCCATTTGCCATGAAACTCAAGTCGGTGGCCAACGCCATGCCGGCAATCGTGTCGATGATCGACGATTTCGAATCCAACGGCGGTTGCGAATCGATCTGTTTGTTGGAAGGCGATTTAATGATCGGTTTTCTCGCGGCGCAAGACAGCGGCGGCGATGTGTCGGTATTTTCAGATCGGTGTTTGCATGCGTTGACGCAAGTCGCTGCAAACGAATACGTATATACCGTGCATGGACGCGCAGCGTTGGACACGATTTCATTGATGGACGCGTTCGGTGCGTTGCGCAGTGTGATTCGAACATGCATTTCGAACGATGCGGAATGCCCGTATGGAACCCTCGAATGTGTGGATTCCTCGTTGCTGGAACGCATGTTGGGAATGGAACGTACCGATGAGGCCGTGCGCATGGTGATCACGCAGACGGTTGGGCATGAGCTTATGCATAACGCCATGCTGATCGACACGTTGTGCGCCTGTTTCGACAATCTCGACAACAAGACCGGCGCATGCGAGCAATTAGGTATCCAACGGCAGACGTTGTACAACCGATTGGACAAAGTGACACAGATCGTGGGCATAGCGCCTACCGATAAAATCAGCTGGTCAATGCTGCTTTTAGGTGCGAAAATGGCGAAATCGCAACATAATCACACCATATCTTCCACTTCGGCGCTGTAAGCAAGGGGAACTTGGCAAAACGTCAAAAACAAACGGTTGCGGTTTAACAATCAGTTCACTTTGGCGCAAATACTTCGGGCGATAGTCAGAGTCACAACGTTCGCCGGGTATGAAGAAAACGCGAACGTACAGACAGATTCAGCAGAAGAAAGCAGGTGACATGATGAGTGCCAGTGCAACAATCGCAACCGCCAACAGGGCTTCCGTGTCTGAACAGTCCGAAGAGCAGAAGATGGTCAAGAAAGTGGCCGTCTCGTCTTTCCTCGGCAACTTCATTGAATGGTTCGACTACGCTTCCTATTCCTACTTCGCGACCACCATCGCTTTGGTGTTTTTCCCGTCCGGCAATCACACGGTCGCCATGCTGCAGACGTTCGGCGTGTTTGCACTGTCATTCGTGCTTCGTCCGATCGGTGCACTGTTTTGGGGTAACTTCGGCGATAAGAAGGGACGCAAGGGCGCTCTTGCGATTTCCATCATGTTCATGTCGGGTGCATCGTTCCTGATTGGCTGCCTGCCGTCATATGCTGCGATCGGCATTTTCGCTCCGGCACTGTTGCTGCTGCTTCGCATGGTGCAGGGCTTCTCCGCTTCCGGTGAATATGCCGGCGCCGCAACCTTCCTTGGCGAATACGCGCCGACCAAGAAGCGTGGCATCTACTGCTCGCTGATTCCGGCATCCACCGCCATCGGTCTGCTCGCAGGCTCCACGCTCGCCACCGTGATGACCGCTTCGCTGAGCTCTGATGCACTGACCTCTTGGGGATGGCGTATTCCGTTCCTCATGGCCGGCCCGCTTGGTCTGATCGTGCATTTCATCCGTACCAAGCTCGCTGATTCGCCGGTGTATGCTTCCATGACCGAAGCTTTGGACGACAAGCAGCAGTTCGCTTCCACCACTAAGAGCGTCTCCCCGCTGCGCGAGCTGTTCCAGAACCACTTCAAGACTTTGGTCATCAGCTTCGGTGCCTGCGTGCTCAACGCGGTCGGCTTCTACACGGTGCTCACCTACCTGCCGACCTATCTGAGCGACACGGTTGGCATGGCTGCCGCACAGTCGTCCACCATCACCACCATCTGCCTGGTACTGTATGTGGCTTTGGTGTTCGGCATGGGTCACATCTCCGACATGTTCGGACGCAAGAAGGTGCTGATTGGTGCATGCGTGGCCTTCATCGTGCTCACCGTTCCGGCCTTCATGGCGCTGAACACCGCACAGTTCTGGCCGGTGCTGATCGTTGAGCTCGCCATGTGCGCCACCCTGACCGCCAACGACGGTACGCTTTCGAGCTACCTGACTGAAACCTTCCCGACATCGGTTCGTTTCACCGGCTTTGCATTCAGCTTCAACCTTGCCAACGCCATCTTCGGTGGAACCGCGCCGTTCATCGCAACCTGGCTGATCTACACCACCGGTTCGAGCATCGCTCCGGCCTGGTACATGGTGGCGGTGGCCGCCGTGGCACTGGTCGCCATGATCCTCTCTCACGAAAACACGGATAAGGATCTGAGCCGCATCTGAGAAGAAACGGTTTTTACGAAACAATTCCTCGAAACAATAAACGCCGTCCCTGAAACATCGATTGCAACATCGATTCGCGGGGACGGCATCATCGCAATCATTATCAATTGTTGAAACGCAAACCAACAACAGCACATAAAGGAGCAATCATGAGCAGCAGCCGTCGGATGGACCATATGACCTGGCCGGAAATCGAAGCATCGAAATCAAAGCCGGTTATTGTGCCAATCGGCTCCACCGAACAGCATAGCCAGCATCTTCCCCTTGGTGTGGACGCCATGATCGCCAGCCATGTGTCTGAAGACCTCGCCGAACGCATCGACGGCATCGTGGCACCGACCATGAACCTGTCTCTTATACACAACTGACGCTGCCGACGACTAGTC
>ENA-OWYH01000568-OWYH01000568.1-human-gut-metagenome-genome-assembly--contig:-NODE-568-length-14125-cov-5.341720_pt1 | contig 14125 bp, 9 predicted proteins | sample MGYA00249746_ERZ652078 | MGnify/ENA primary metagenome ERZ652078 (study PRJEB26925, sample SAMN05827095) | human gut metagenome | biome: ENVO:2100002; feature: ENVO:00000062; material: ENVO:00002003... | reverse complement strand
TCTACACTCGACTAGTCGTCGGCAGCGTCAGATGTGTATAAGAGACAGGTAAATACACTGTTGCCACGACAAACAATGCAGGTATGGCCGTAAGATAAGCCGCCATAGAAAAATCCAATGGCCGCCCGTTCCACATCACAGAAAACCACTCCATTAACGGAATCTTACCGTAAATATCCCAATGAAACAACATGAATAGAGGTTTCTGCAAAACAAACATAATGAAAAACCAAAAATACACGGCTATCAGAAAGAGGATACGTTTCTTCATATTTCTGTCATTTTTACGGAGTGTAAAAGTAATATAAAAAAGAACGGCAAACTCGAAATACATGTACGAATTACTTTGTTTAATATTTATTAAGTGTCGAAGATTAGTTAGAATAATTATAAATTGTGACCTTTGTTTACAAATAGAAATTACATTACATAATACAGTAGAAATGAAAAAAATTTTATTATCTGCCTTAACTGTTTTTACAATCATGGCACAAGCTGCTAATCCTTTTTTCGGGACTTATAAAACGCCCCACCAAACCGTACCGTTCGACAAAATAAAATTGTCGCATTACGAACCGGCTTTTAAAAAAGCCATAGAAGAAAATCAGAAAGAAATCGACGCGATTGTCAATCAACGTTCGATGCCCACATTCGAAAACACCATCGAAGCGCTCGATCGAAGCGGTCAAATGCTAAACCGGGTCGCTAGTGCATTTTTCGCTTTACTGAGCGCCGAAAGCAACGACGAAATGATGGAAATCTCCCAACGAGTACAACCCATGCTTTCGGAGCACAGTAACAACATCAGCTTGAACGAAAAACTTTTCGACCGCATCAAGTTCGTTTATGACCGTCGTGACCAGCTCGATCTCACGCCCGAGCAAAAAACACTCCTCAAAGAGACCTACGAGTCTTTCGCTCTAAGCGGAGCCGAATTGAAAGGTGAAGACCGGGAACAATACAGAAAATTATCCTCGGAACTAAGCCAGCTCACACTCACATTCGGACAAAATGTTTTGAAAGAAACCAATCTTTTCAGCATGATGCTCTCCGAGAACGATTTGGAAGGACTCCCCCAAAGCGCGCGAGATGCCGCTGCGGCACTAGCAAAGAGCAAAGGGAAAGAAGGATTTATGGTCAATCTCTCCTATCCCAGTTATAGCGCTTTCATGAAATATTCTTCTCGCAGAGATTTAAGAGAAAAACTGTATCGCGCATACAATTCACGTAATCTGTCGGGCGAATACAACAACATTCCCGTCTTAAAACGTATCGCCGAAGTGCGACTCGAAATGGCAAAACTTTTCGACAAGCCCAACTATGCAGAGTATAAACTCCAACGCACTATGGCCGGTAACAGTGCCAACGTCTACAATTTACTGAATCAACTGCTCGATGCCTACAAACCGGCAGCCCTGCAAGACGTTAAAGAAGTCGAAGGTTTCGCCATCGGAAAAGAAGAGAAAGACATAACCCTAATGCCGTGGGATTTCAGTTACTATTCCGAACAACTTAAACACATCAAATACGACCTCAACGATGAAATGCTACGCCCCTACTTCGAAGTAAACAATACGATAAAAGGAGTATTCGGGTTAGCCACTCGCCTATACGGATTACACTTTACAAAAAATCCTAAAATCCCGGTATATCACCCCGAAGTCGAAGCATTCGAAGTAACCGACAATGACGGGAATTACGTGGGAGTTATATATACCGACTTTTTCCCCCGCGACGGGAAACGAGCCGGAGCTTGGATGACAGAGTTCAAAGGACAATGGAAAGAAGAAAACGGAAAAAACAGTCGTCCGCATGTAACGATTGTCATGAACTTCTCTCGCCCTACGTCGGATACTCCTGCCCTATTAACTTACGACGAAGTAGAAACATTCCTACATGAATTTGGACATGCTCTGCACGGATTACTTTCCGACGTCACTTACGCTTCGCTTTCCGGGACAAACGTATATCGCGATTTCGTGGAACTTCCTTCACAATTCAATGAGAACTATCTTTCCGAAAAAGAATTTCTCGACAGCTTTGCAGTCCACTACAAAACCGGTGAAAAAATTCCGGTCGAATTGGTAGAAAAAATTAAAAAGTCCAGTCAATACCTTGCTGCCTATTCTTGCGTACGCCAATTGACTTTCGGGAACCTCGATATGGCATATCATACAATCACTGCCCCGGTAGACGACGCTATCGCTTTTGAAAAAGCCGCTATCGATAAAACATTAGTATTACCCGATGTAGAAGGTACACTCATTGCACCTCAATTCAGTCACATCTTTTCGGGTGGTTATGCCGCAGGATACTACGGCTATAAATGGGCCGAAGTTCTTGATGCCGATGCATTCTCCGTATTCAAGGCTAACGGCATTTTCGACCCGGTTACAGCCACATCATTCCGCGACAATATCTTGAAGCGGGGCGGTACGGAAAATCCCATGATTCTATACAAACGCTTCAAAGGAAGCGAACCCACGATAGATGCATTAATGCGGCGTGACGGAATCATTAAGTAAAGCCAACAAACAGGTCGTTTACAAAAAAAGGAGCTCTGTACAGAGCTCCTTTTTTCATCAGATATCTATCCCATTATTCTTTCTCTTTATAATAACGTACCCAATCCACAACCATTTCGACCGGCAAATCGAGCGTATCCACAGGACCTACCCAACCACCGTCCAGTTGCATATCGATCAATAGATAGTAAGGTTTCTTAAACGGGAATTGCAATTCGTCACCCTCTCCCGTATCTATGCGCGGATAAGTAAAGGTGCGATTTTCATTGATAAAGAAAACAAGGCTATCGGGATACATTTCTACGGCATACACATTATAATCATCGGGATTAATAGTTCCTTTTGAACCGTGACGCGGGTTACGTGTCTGTTTTCTCTCGATCGTATAAGCGGTATGTATCGTTTGATAAGCAATCGAATCGTGGTTCAAACGCTCCATGACATCGATCTCTCCGGCCCACGGCCACTTCCATTGAGCCTCGTCACAAGGTTTGAGCCAAATAGCCGGCCAAGCACCTTGTGCACCCTGCAATTTAGCTTTCACTTCGAGACGGCCGCCATGAAATCCTCGTTTATTCTTGGTATATACACCCCCGGTAATATACGGAGCAGTATCATTTTCGAGATCGGTATTCACGATACCTTTCAATACCAAGTTACCATCTCGCATCTCATAACAGGCCTCATTGTCCGACATATGTCGAGCCCATTCAGGATTGGCTCTCGGAATTTTAGACCATGTTGCCGTGTCGAAAGAAGTACCATTGAAGTCATCTTCCCACACCAACTCCCATCGAGACGAATCTCCCGAGGAAACACACGAAATCAGCCCGCCTAAAAATAAAGCGGACCACATCCATACAAATACTTTTCTCATAAATACATCTTTTAAGTTAAATCGCAAAGGTAACACAAATAACCACAAAACGCAATTAAAAGGAAAAACGATTCAGTAGAAAATTCGTGGGAGTAGATTTGAATTTTAGAATCTCTCCTCAGAAACTGCTGTTTTCTCGGTTTCTCCCCTATCGTGCCAACGCAACAGGGGAGAAGGCCAAATACAATCAATCTATCTCATTCGCTAAAATAATGTGACAGAAGGGCATTATCCCCCTTCTTTTACCATATCCCATAGCCTTGCAGGGTGTCTCAGCTTTCATTATCAGAAATATTTTAAAACTCCTCTGCCGTGCCCCGCAGCATTACGGGGTATTTTGCTCAGCAAAATATAGGGGAAGTGTCCGTAGGACGGAGGGGTTACAAAAATGAAAACAAGACGGCAAACGATTCCCCTAGCCACGCCATCGTTCCGACCGGGCAATGCACTATCACAAATCACAAAAAGAGTCAAGAGAAGCTACCCTCAAAACGAAAAATGCAAGGCGATACGTACCCCGCCTTTGCTCACGTTCGGACTTTCCCGATAGGTCAATCGCCATACATAATCTACCCGCAAAATGGTAAATATATTATCGAGACCTACACTACATTCCATATAGGGCATTTTATCCATTTCGGTACTACCCTTCGGGAATACGAATAAATCTTTATTATACAGTGGATTATTCTTCTTGCTCAAACTACCGTACAAACCTCTGAACGCAAACACCTCTCTCAATTTCATATATTTCAATAGAGGGATACGATTGAACAAAGCTCCGTTTGCATAATAAGTAAAATCCCACGACACATACTGGTCGTTGATAAATTCGAGAGCATTCATCAAAGCATACGATTCCGGTTGAATCGTATAAGAAAGATTCGCATTAGGCAGTATCAACATAGGAAAAGGAACTTTGTCCCATACCTTTCCGGCCTTCACAATAGCATCGAAATAGCCGAATGCCGAGAACCAAAAACGTTTCTGAATCCCAAATTCGGTATGATTATATGAATACTTGCTGCCCAAGAAGTTTTTGAAAGCAAAATTATGAGAGAGTGTCAACACGGGAGCATCCAAATTGATTGGGAAACGTTGGCTTTTCGTTTGGTAAAATTTTTCATTGGGAGCGAAGCGCAATTTCACCTCAAAATTGGTTTGCATATAATCCTTTATCTTTTTACCATATCCATCGACAAAAGCGATACGGTCGGTCGCCATCTGCTGTATCTCGTTACGAATACCCAAACCGAATGAAAAACCGCCCTTTCGTTCTTGCAAATAAGACAACTCGGTCTTTCTTAAATAAGTAGCTTTATTATCACCCTTACGTTTCAAAGAAAGGAAAACATTGTCTTTATTCGTGTACAGATAATGCTGTCCCAATTGGTCTATGTCGTACGAATGGCTCAGCTTGATAGAATTGATGGGGAACTCCCGGGAATGAAATTTCTTCTTATTGAACGAATATTCTACTTCGCCCGAATATTTAACCTTTTCATCTTTGGTTCCATAAGCCACATAACCGCGAGCAAACCAATGTGGATTTAGTTGGGCGGTGGTTAGTCCACCTATTCTGAAACGAGCGCCCTCTATTTCATTTGCACTAATAGTCGTATTCATCGGCCCGAAATCGAACTTACTGTCTTTCCCTGTTTCTATATAACCGCTGATTAGTATTCCCAAAACTTTCTCCGTATAATAGAATACCGGAACCTCTCGTAGTCGAGCTAAAAGTTTATCTACGGCATTCTCCTTTTTCTTTACCGGTACATGACGATTGTCTACCCAGAACTCTTCCGGTTTTGCCTGAGCATCCACTTCTACTTTCTCCCGACCCTCAAAATCATAAACCGACAAATCGTCGGGAGGAGTAAAGGTAAATTTATCATAGGTGGTCATACGCCTTGCATACAATCCTTGCGTGGCAGGCATGATCCGGAACTCTATAATGGCATCGTCTTTCGTTTTAATACGCGTCCCGTCTTCCAAACGTTCATAATCCTGTTCGAGATACATATTCTCGACATAATTAAGATTGATATCCCGAGGCACGTTCAACTTCACCTTCTTGATAAAATAGGTCGAATCTCCTTCGGGCACATAAATATGACCTGTAAAGCCGAACGACTCCGAATTAAACGGAACAAAGCCTAAATCCACGCATTTCACGCCGTCTACCAGAATCGTATCTAATAAATAATACTTATAAAACGAAGTACCTATGTTGGACAAAGGGCTCACGAATCTATTATTCAACAGAGTAATATCATTCCTGAAAATATCGATTTCCCGGAATAAATCCTCACACAACATTTGCACGCTTTCTTGGCTGAATATTTCGTCGATTCCTGCCCGCTTAATACCGGTCACCACAGATTTCTCAGTTTCCGGGCTGCGACGATAATAATTCTCGGCGATCTTCTCCTTTATCGAAACAGTCAGAATAGGTTTGCCCGAAACCTCCGAAGTATCGACATAGTCAAAAATAAATTGGAATTTTTTGAAAAGCCACTTTTTCTTTTGTTCCTCCGAAAATTCATTCAGGGCAAAAGTCATCTTCTCATACTTTTCATAATTATAAAAATCGTGATTTTTCGGATCTCCTACGTGGCGACGCTCTATCAATTTTTTTACAAACTCCACTGCCGGATTATTTTTCTTGCTATACTTCTCCTTTTTCGGTTTCACAACCACCTCTTTCAAGACATAATCCGATGGAACCAAATCGATAACCAAATCATTCTCGGCTCCTTTCTTTACAAAAACCGTTTTCTCTCGATAACCCAACGTAGAAAATCGAACATTGAGAAAATTATCACGTACCGAAACGGCAAACTTACCGTCATCGTCCGTCATAAGTCCCTTATCGCTCCCCACAAAAAAAACAGAAGCATAAGATATAGGCTCATGGGTTATGGAATCTCGTACTATCCCCTTTATCACTGTCGCCTTTTGTGCCGTAGCCGAAATAGGAAGCCCTATAAATAATAGGCAAAGGGTTAATACCACATATATCTTTTTTATCATAAAAGTCTCACAAACTGTATATTATAATTGGTCCCGATATTCGATTCTCTCGAATTTTCAAAATGCAAAAGTACAAAAAAACTGTCGGCTCTCGGAGTTTTATTATCTTCACTTTATGGGTTTAACAATGTTTAATAATGTCAGGATTTCTATTCTGCTTCTTAAACCAAATAAATGTACTATATTCGGCATTCTATTTATATATGTTAAATCATGAGTACCGAAATAGAACGCAAATACACAGTAAAAGACCAGTCATACCGACAAGAATCAATCGAATGCAAATATTATAAACAAGGATACATCTCAATCGATAAAGAAAGAACCGTGCGCATACGAATTTCCGGGAATAATGCATTCATTACTCTCAAAGGCGTTACCACAGGTTGTACCCGTAAAGAATTCGAATACCCCATTCCGGTAGCCGATGCTGCCGAAATGCTCGGATCACTCTGTCTTCCTTCAATCATTGAAAAGAAAAGGTACATTTATCCCTATGCCGGACACAGATGGGAAATAGACGAATTCATGGGCAATAATGACGGACTGGTTATTGCCGAAATCGAGCTAAAATCAGAGTCGGAACAATTCGATTTACCTCCTTTCATAGAAACAGAAGTTACAGGCGACCCCCGCTATTACAATTCCAATCTGGCAAAACACCCCTATAAAACATGGAAAGAAAAAGAATAGTCAATTTATTTTAGTTTTTTTTACAATTAAAATAATCTCTACTCGATTCTTTTCTCTACCTTTGCCCCTCGAAAATAATAGACCATTGGAAAGATGCCGGAGTGGTCGATCGGGACGGTCTCGAAAACCGTTGTACCCTTACGGGTACCGAGGGTTCGAATCCCTCTCTTTCCGCAAGCAAAAAGCGTAGTACTTTTATAATAAAGCATTACGCTTTTAGCATTTTAAATATACACAATATTTGAGTTCAGTAGATAATCAGTAAGAATTGTGGCTCAGTAGATAATTAACGGGGATTATTCGTGTATATTCCCCTATTGCTAACACAGTTCGCCGTAACGCTACGGGGCACAGCAATGGAGAAGTTTAAAATATTAGTGCTTTTTAACCCTCTCCCCCTACTGTACCCTGCAAGCATGGCGGGGCATTTTGAATAACATCGGAGCAGAGGCGAAAGGGATATACATCTCACACTCTCCCCCTGTGTTTTGCGCAGCAAAATATAGGGGGAGTGCCCGCAGGGCGAGGGGGTTAATACAAACAAAAACTTCACCCCCAAATACATCGCCTTTATTGGGTGGTTAAGATGCAAGAAAATAGAGGGAAAGTATACTCATAGCAAGGGGTAACCTTTTTACTGCAAAAAACTTATGAAATCTTTCCAACCACCCTCATTCATTAACATTAAAGTCTATCCCCACGGATTTTCTACTGAACCTCAAAAACACTTCTCATAACATTCGGGTATTCGCAAATAAAATTCATCACATTCTTTTTCTTTATCCAAAATAAAGTATACTTTTGTCAAAAAACAACACGGAGCCTTCCTGCTATACCATGAATCTTGAATTAGAGACATACCATCTAAAAAGACTTATCGAGGGAGATACCACATCATTCGATGCTATTTTTATACACTACCACCCTATTGTGCTCCGATTCCTTGTTGGCTTCATCAAAGACAAAGAACAAGCACAAGATATCGCCCAAGATATTTTCTGTAAACTATGGATATCGCACGACCGGCTCGGGCATATACAATCACTGAAATCCTATCTTTTCAAAATGTGCCGTAACGCTGTATACGACTCATTCGACAGACAAATAGCCGAACAAAACTATCTATCCCACTTGGAAGAAACAGCCCCACAGTCTACCTCGGTCGAACACGAAATATACGCCAAAGAGCTGCTTAGCCTCATGGACACGACCATCGCAAGTCTGCCGCCGCAAAAGAGAACCATATTCAATATGAGCCGAAAAGAAGGCCTATCCAACGATGAAATAGCCCTTCGGTTGAACCTTAAAAAGAACACAGTCGAAAAGACCATCAGTTCCGTATTAACACAACTCAAAAAAAACATGCTAGCCGCCTTGCTTTTTCTCATTCCTTAAATAAAGTTAACGAGCAGGAAGTATTTCAATAGATATCCGTCTCCTGATAAAAGACGGAACCATGAATAACATTATACAAAACATAATACATAAATTTTTTAACAACAGCCAACCCTCAACCAACGATATACTTTTCAAAAAGTGGCTGCTCTCCCCCAAAAACCGAGAAGAAAAAGATCAAGCGATTTCAGAGATATGGGACTCTTGCCAAAACGAGATACCCGATGCATTTACATTATCCGAACTAGAAACATTCCATCGAAACAACTTTTTGCCGGGAAAAAAGGCCAACTTCCGCAGCACTATCTATAAAGCCGCTGCCACCATACTGCTTCCCATTTTGGGAGCCCTTTTCACTTGGTTGATACTCGACACACCCCAAGATACAGAACAACTCATCGAATGTTTTGTCCCCAAAGGAGAAAAAGCAAAGCAAATATTCCTTCCAGACGGAAGCGAGGTGTGGGTTAACGCCGAATCCATACTGATTTACCCCAACACATTCAAGGGCAACACCAGAACTCTGTTTCTCAATGGCGAAGCCAACTTCAAAGTATCCCGTGACAAAAAAAGACCCTTCATCGTAAAAACTGCGACTCTCGACATCGAAGCATTGGGGACTACATTCAATGTAGAGTCATATAGTAACTCTCCACAAACGATAGCGACACTCGAAGAAGGAAAAATAAAAGTCTCGACCAAAGACTCCATACCGCATGAAACCATACTGTCTCCCAACGAACAATTCATATACGACCGCGACACACATTCACGCGAAATAAACATAGTCGATGCCCAAAGCCTCTCAAATTGGAAAGAAGGACAACTATATTTCAAAAATGCGCCTTTCGGGAAACTGATAAAAACGATCGAAAGAAAATACAATGTAACGATTCTTTACGACCAAGAAAAATACAAAAACAACAAGCTCACTGTAAAATTCGACCACGACGAAACGATAGACGAAGTATTGCCCATTTTGAAAGGGATACTGCAAAACATGAAATACAAAAAAAATAACGGTATAATATTCATCAACTAAAAATCGACACCAATGAAAAAAAGAACCGGAGAAAACCACCCAAAACATTTTCTCCGGTTTGAAATCAGAAAAACACCTTACATTGTGACTTCAATTACAGTATTTATCTAAAATCTAATGCACAAAAATATGAATTTAAAAATTAAAACCGGCGAATCATCTAAAAAGAATTCGCTTAAAATTGCTTTTTTATTATATTTTCTTATCTCCGTTCAATTCGTTTTTGCCCAAAATCAAACAATCGATTTGAATATGACAGATAAGCCTCTATCCGAAATATTCAAATCGATAGAAAAACAAGCCGACATCTCCGTTGATTTTGACGAAACGCAAATCAATATTCATCAAAAAATATCGGTGAACATCAAAAACAAAAAACTCACCGATGCATTATCGATGATTCTAAGCCCCTTAAAATACAAATACGCGATACAAGGGAAACATGTAATTATAACCAACGAAAAAAACAGACAAAAGTCCGAAAGTATCGTGGGATTCGTAAAAAATCCGAATGGCGAACCGCTCATCGGCGCATCCGTATTAGTTAAAGGAACAAACAATGCCGTATCGACCGACATCGACGGACGGTTTCACATCAAAGCCTCCCCGAAATCCCGATTGGTCGTTTCATACGTGGGACACAACACACAAGAAATTGCCGTCACACCGGGCATCACAATGAACATCGAGCTGTCCGAGAAAGCCAATATTATGGACGAAGTTGTGGTCGTGGGATACGGTACGCAAAAGAAAGCCAATTTGATCGGAGCTGTCGGATACACCGACCACAAACAGTTAGAAAAACGCCCTGTCAATAATTTAGGACAAGCCCTGCAAGGTGCGATACCCAACCTGAATATCTCATATGGCTCTGGAAAACCCGGAGAAAAAACCCGAATGAACGTCCGGGGATTCGCATCCATCAACCAAGAATCCAAACCTCTGATCCTAATCGATGGTATGGAAGGAAACATCGATAAAATCAACCCTCGTGATGTCGAGTCTATTTCGGTTCTTAAAGACGCTTCTTCGGCTGCCATCTATGGAGCCCGGGCTCCTTTTGGAGTGGTACTGATCACGACAAAGAAAGGTGAGTCGGGTAAAACCCAAGTGAACTACAACGGAAGATTCAGCTTTTCAAAACCCACTACAAGAACCGACTTCTTAACCACAGGATACGATGCCGCCATGCTCGTTGACGAATTCATGCGATCATACAACGGTGTCACCTACACCCGTTTCACTTCCGACGACTACAAAGAATTGGAGGCAAGAAGATTCGACAAAACAGAGAATCCCGAAAGACCCTGGACCGTCGTACAGAACAGAGGTGGTGTAGAATCCTATATGTACTATGCCAATTTCGACTGGTACAACTATTTGTTCGACCAGTCACGCCCCACTTGGGACCACAACCTCAGCATCTCCGGCGGGAATCAAAAAATAAACTACCTGTTAAGCGGGAATTATGGGACACAAGACGGTATCTATCGACAAAACACCGACAAACTCCGAACAGCCAATTTAATGGCAAAAGTCAGTGCGGATGCCTACAAATGGTTAACTGTCAAATTTATGGCTCGCCTATACGACTCCAAATATACGGCTCCCGGTGTAGGGCACGGATACAACATTCCTAGCCTCACTTTCCATGCAATGCCCTATCTGATGCCTTATAATCCCGACGGAACTTGGGTTTACCAAAATCCCATTCAAGCATCCGGTCCCAGCGATGGTATACATATTCTGATTGGAGACGGAACCACCAAGTCGATAGAGGAAAACCGATACATGACCTACTCTTGGAGCACCATATTCAAAATCATGAAAGGGCTGACTTTCACTGCAAACTATAACTTCAAACACAGTACCACCGATTACATGGAGCGCTCCACTCAGGCAAAATACTCCCAATACCCCGGTGTCGAGGAAGTGGCACAAGCCTCTTGGTTCTCAAACAAACTGATCCAAGAGTATGAAAAAAGTTTCTACCACAGTGTAGACGCCTATCTAAACTACGACAACACGTTCAACTCGCATCACGTATACGCTGTGGCCGGATTCAACTATGAGCAAAACCACTACAAACACCATTATGCCACAAAACTGAATATCCAGTCCGACGAATTGAACGACTTCAACCTCGGTGAAAAAGGAAAAGACGTGACAGTACAGGGAGGACAAAGCAAATGGGCCTTATTGGGTTACTTCGGAAGAATCGGATACGACTATGCCGGAAAATATCTGGCCGAGTTCAACATACGATGGGATGCCTCTTCTCGGTTTCCCAAAGACCACCGCGCCGGACTCTTCCCCTCTTTTGCCGTAGGCTACCGAATGAGCGAAGAATCTTTCTTCGACCCCATACGCAAAGTATTCTCTAACTTTAAGATACGACTCAGCACCGGATCTCTGGGCAATCAAGCCATATCCGACTGTTATCCATACATACAAAAGCTGAATATGCAAGGCTTGGGCGGATATCTCATGAATGGTGAACCCGTCACCTATGCTGCCGTCTCGGCCCCTCCCTCGGGGAAACTCACTTGGGAAACCGTTATCCACCACAATTTGGGACTCGACCTCGGATTCTTCGACAATAGGCTCAACCTCAGTGCCGACCTGTTTATCCGCGATACCAAAGACATGTTGGTTCCCGGGAAAATGCTCCCCGGCGTATACGGTGCGACTCCTCCGAAAGAAAACGCCGCCAACCTGCGCACAAAAGGATTTGAGTTGGCAGTAAGCTGGTACGATCAATTCAATCTTGGAAATAAACCGTTCAGCTACAACCTGTCTTTCGGGCTATCCGATAGCAAATCGGTGATTACAAAATTCGACAATCCCATGAAAGAATTCGCAAAATCGAGCTACTACGAAGGTATGACCATCGGCGAAATCTGGGGTTACAAAATCGATGGCCTTTTCCAAACTGACGAAGAAGCAGCCGCCTATGCCAAAGCCGTAGACAATAGTTACGTCTGCGAAAACATATTCGTTACGGCAGTAGGCGACTACAAAGGACTACAAGCCGGTGACCCCAGATATGTAGACATCGACGGAAGCGGCCGCATCGACGACGGTGAAAAAACAGCCGACAATCGTGGTGACATGGTCATCATCGGTAACAAAGAACCCCGATATCTCTACAACGCCAACATCGGACTCAGCTGGAACGGCATAGACATCTCGGCCTTCTTTCAAGGAGTCGGTCGGCAACACCGCTATCCCGATGGAAACAACATGATGTTCTGGGGAGGTTTTGCACGGCCCTATTCCTCTTTCGTACCCGCCAATTTCTTGGACAACGTCTGGTCCGAAGAAAATCCGGATGCCTATCTCCCCAAAATCAGAGGATACGCCGCACAAGGCAACCGCTCGTTGGCTCACAAAAACGACCGATATCTCCAAAACATAGCCTATTGCCGATTAAAAAATCTGACCGTAGGCTATACCCTACCCACAGAATGGACCTCGAAAATTAAACTCGACCGGTTAAGAGTATATTTCAGTGGAGACAACCTATTCACTTGGACAAAACTGAAATCAGACTATATCGACCCCGAGCAAATCACAGTAAACAGCGACGCCCGAACTTATCCTTTTTCCAAAGTATTTTCATTCGGACTTGATATAATTTTTTAACCCCTATCATCATGAAAAAGAACATTATATTATATAGTTTCATTGCCCTTTTATCGGGCACTGCCGGTTGTTCCGATATGTTAGATGAATACCCTCTCGATGCCATATCCCCGGAAACCTACTACAACAACGCCGATGAATTACGCAGTGCGACCAACCAATTCTACGGAATGTTTCCCGGTGCGGCTTCGGGATATACCGAATCGGCCGATGTCGTTTGCATATTCAATCTACCGGCCGAAGTACAGGGCATACGCACCGTACCCACATCTGGCGGAGGCTGGAACTGGGAATACCTCAGAGCGGTCAATTTCTATCTAAGCCACTCGGTGCGCTGCGACGATGTCGATGCAAGAGAACATTTCGACGGTATAGCCCGCTTTTTCAGAGCATATTTCTATTTCGAAAAAGTGAAACGTTTCAGCGAAGTGCCCTGGTTCGACAGAGAGCTTTCTTCCACCGATCCCGAATTGTTCAGGCCACGAGACAGCCGCGACTTTATCATGGATAAAATCCTTGATGATCTCACTTATGCCATCAATAACATTTCCGATAAAAAAGACCTATACAACGTAACCCATTGGACCGCCTTAGCCCTCAAATCGAGAATATGCCTGTTCGAAGGAACATTCCGTAAATATCATGGAATTCCCGGTTATGAAAAATTCTTGAACGAATGTGCTACGGCTTCCAAACTGTTTATCGACAATGCCCCCTACGCCATCTACCAAACAGGAGCTCAACCCTATCGCGATCTTTTCTCCTCGATGAATGCCATCGAAGAAGAAGTCATATTAGCTCGTGACTACGACCGGTCTCAAAATGTTATGCACGAGGCAAACGCAAACACATTGTCCCCCACCTACGGACGTCCCGGCATGAACAAGAAAATCGTAAACAGCTACCTCATGACCA
>ENA-OWYH01000562-OWYH01000562.1-human-gut-metagenome-genome-assembly--contig:-NODE-562-length-14274-cov-4.830719_pt1 | contig 14274 bp, 10 predicted proteins | sample MGYA00249746_ERZ652078 | MGnify/ENA primary metagenome ERZ652078 (study PRJEB26925, sample SAMN05827095) | human gut metagenome | biome: ENVO:2100002; feature: ENVO:00000062; material: ENVO:00002003... | reverse complement strand
ATGCAGGCGTTCGGCGAGGGTTTCGCCACTATGGTGAAGTCCGATCTCATCAAGGATCCGGCGGCCGTGATGACTTCATGGCGAGACGGTTCCGTGGTACAGTCCTGGCTGTTGGATTTGCTGGCGATCGCGTTCAAGTCCGATCCGACGCTGGAATCCATGCCGCCGGTGGCCAACGAATCCGGCGAGGCGAAGTGGATGATCGAGGCTGCGCTCGAACTGGGCGTGCCGACACCCTCCACCGCGGCCGCGCTGTATGCCCGCCAGACTTCCCGCGGCGGCGCGGACGACATTCTGCGCGTCGTCTCCACCATGCGCGCCCAGTTCGGCGGCCACGTCACCAAGATCGACGAAATCGCCACCCACTGAGAGTGCTTTGAATGTCCGATTCCACAGAAACGGACAAACAGAACCCAAAAACAGCAGCCCAACTGTCCGATTCACCGGAAACGGACATCCAAACACCAAAAACCAGCCTATGAACGTCCGATTCTGCAGAAACGGACACTCCACACAGCTTAAGAACGCCTATCTCGCTTATATATGGCAGACGTCCTCAGCAAAACAGCACTTCGGGGGTACGTTTTTGGCTGTTTTAGCCAACCGACCTGCCATATATAAGCGAGATAGCTCCGGACAGGGGTGTGTTTCTGCCATATATAAGGCAGATACACACCCCTTTGGCTTATTTGCGTCCGAATTCCTCCAGCGAGCGCACACAGGGCTCAGCGGCCGTAGACTTCGTGCACGAACTTTTCGAATGCGGCGATGGAACGCTCCACCTTTTCCGTATCGATGCAGTACGCCATACGGAAGTAGCCGGGCACGCCGAAACTGTCGGATGGCACGAGAATCAGGTCGTAATCCTTGGCCTTCATGCAGAACGCATTCGCATCATCCTCAAGCGCCTTCGGGAAGATGTAGAACGTGCCTCCCGGGCGCACCACGTCGAATCCGAGGCGCACCAGCGCGTCATACAAGAGGTTCATGTTCTTCTCGTACACGGAAAGATCGCTGGTTTCGTCCACCACCTTGGCCACGGCCAGCTGCACGCTGGATCCTGGGCAGTTGTGGCCGGTTCCGCGGCTGATCTGCCCGCACATCGGCACGATCAGTTCGGCATCGGTAGCGCGCGGGTTCACCGCCACGTAGCCGATGCGCTCGCCCGGCAGCGACAGCGACTTGGAGTACGAGTAGCACGAGAGCGTGTTGTCGTAGAACTTGCTCGGGTACGGCTGCACACCCCCATCGAACACGATTTCACGGTATGGTTCGTCGGAAATCAGGAAGATGTCGTGCCCGTATTCGACCTGCTTGGCGCGCAGGATTTCAGCCAGTCGGGTCAGCGTTTCGGCGGAATAGACGGCTCCGGAAGGATTGTTCGGCGTGTTGATGAGCACCGCCGCGGTTCCCGGGTTCAGCGCCTGTTCGAACGCTTCGAAGTTGATTTGGAAGTTTTCGGTGTCGGCCGGCACCACGGTCAGGTGCGCGCCGGTTCCGTTGACATACGGCTGGTACTCAGGGAAGTAGGGGGCAAAGGTGATGACTTCGTCTCCAGGCTTGGTCACCACGCGCAGTGCGTGGGCCAGCGCGCCGGCCGCACCCGTGGTCGGGAAGATGTAGTCGGTCGTATAGTCCATGTCGAAACGGCGGTTGAGGCTTTCCGCAATGGCCGTGCGCACCGAGGTAATGCCCAGCGACGGCGAGTATCCGTGCAACGCGACCGGTTCCGCCTCTTGGTACAGGGCGATCATTTCGTCGGTGAAGCTTTGCGGGCAGGGCACGCTCGGATTGCCCAACGAATAGTCGAACACGTTCTCGTAGCCGATTTCGGCACCGCGCGCGGTCGCGTATTCGCTCAGCTCGCGGATCACGGATTTTCCGCCGAGCATGGCCTTGTAAGCTTCGTTGATCATGGACAACCTCCCCGTCGTTCGTTCATTTCGCACGTTCGCGTTTTTCCACGGAACAATCCGCGGAAAAACGCCGCTATATCGTTTCTACCACTGGATTATCACAGCCGGCTTTCGACGGTCACTTGGTAGACGGCGGCTGCTGTTGCGAAATCGCCATGCCGGGTACGAATCCTTCGCTGAAGATCCTGCGCCAGTATTCGAGCATGTCCGCTTTCGACATTGACATGAACATGCCCGCCGCGAGTACGGCGACGTCCTCGTTGAATACGGTGTCGAGCGGCAGTTTTTCATGCAGTTTCGGCCAGCGCTGCAGTACGGCCAGCATGCCTCCGACGGTGAAATCGAGCATGAGATCGGTTTTCAGATCGAGGTTGTCGGCATCCAGTCCAAGTACGGAAATCATGGTGAGTCGCCCGAATTCCTTGAGTGACGAAACGAGTTCCGGCGAGCTGTGCGGACCTGCCAGCAAGGCCAATCGGTCGAGACGCTGACGCTGTTCGGGATCGCGCAGCAACGCGGTGACGTGCTTGCGCCATTCGGTGTCAGGATTGAAATCCCGCCCTGGCACGCCCGGCATTGGCGTGTCTTCGACGGCGTGCAGAATGGCGGAGTCGGCCAATTCCGGCAGTCCGGAGAAATGATAGTAGAAGGAATTGCGATTCACGTCGGCCGTGCGCACGATGTCGGTGACGGTGATTTTGTTGTACTCGCGTTCCGAAAGCAGCTCCCAGAAGGCGTTTTCGAGACGATCTTTTGCTGGCAGGATTTCCGAATCCCTACGTGGTCGTGGCATCAGTACCCCCTAATAATTAGTCATGTTGCCTCATAACCACGTTTTATTGTACAAGTTGTCTAGACCGAATTTCGGCAAATGTCGTATACGAATTCACGCTTACAACACAAGTACGCTACGCGAACAGTGCCCGCCCACGTTCGCACAGTACTCACGCCTCATTCGCGCTTCACTTTCGCTGAACTTTCGGATTGCGAGCGAGCGCCGCCTGCAACAGAATCACCAACGCCTGATTGATGTTGCGCCGATCCGCACTGCTCAAGCCAACATATGTGCCGAGCATTTCAGGAATCACTTTCGGACCGGCCGCCACGATCGCAGAAATACTGCCCGCCCCGGAAGCCTCAAGCACGGAGAACAGCGCGTCGACCGCATGCTCACGCTGTTCTTTGGAAAGTCCCGCAAGCCAGCCGTTCAGCGACTTGTTGAACACCACCGAACTGTCGGCCACATCTTCGGCCTTGGCGAATTCACCCCCGTGCATCTGCCACGAGAAGGCGAAATGCTGCATGATGCCATCCACGTCGGATTTCACCACCACGCAACGTTCGGGGGTTTCAAACACCATGCCCACCACCGAGGAGTCCGGCACGATTTTCACAATGCGGTCGCTCACGCTCGCATATTCGAAACTTTTCACCACTTCTTCGGGGAAACCCGGCCCGTCGAGCGAGTAAATGCGTTCAACGCGGTCCTTGATCTCGTCTTCGGCGTTCATGGCCGCATATACGGCCAGATTACCACCTTTGGAGTGACCGGTCAGCAGTATCGGCCCATCCCACAGCGAGGCGACTTTTTTCAAGTATTCAGCTGCGGAAACCTGTGCTGGAACCGGGTATTGGAAGGCCATGTTGAAGTCTTCCTTCCATCCGACCAGCGAATCATCAGTACCCCGAAACGCCACAACCAGCGTTCCCGACGGCAGCCGGAAAGTCACTGCCGCGAACTGCGTTTGCGCACCACCATCGAACTGCTCGCAGTACGCACTCATCTCAACGTCGGAAAACCGCGGATTCGCCGCCACAGCATGGTAGAAGTCGTGCGTCACCTGCGGATCGACCAATCCTACGTTCTCCACGTCATGGTCGGCTACAGGCTTGTCGTGGTTCAGCTCGTCATCGGCACGCGCAATCGTCGCACCTCCAAACGGGGGCTTGCGCAGCATACGCAACGATGCGATCGGACGTCGAATATCGAATCGCTTCGCACGCGCCTGCAACGTACCATATTTCGCTACCAAATCGTCCAATAGCAGCACGCATTCCGGCACTTCGTCGTACGAAAGCTGCGCCAACACCAATGCGTCGGCCTCGCGGAACGGCAATGCCTCGAAACTGCGCGTTTCCGTGCGCGCATAGTCAATAATGTTGCCCATCACGCATCCCCCTCCTTGTCGTTACGCAGTTCACCGACAGCGACTTTCGCTGCGCTGGCTGGAATCGCCTTGAACACGTCTTTGATGAGTTCGCGCGTTTGCACGTCGGTACCTCTGGCGGCTGTCACGATTTTCGGCAGCGAATCCGTCCAATTCGCCACCAGATCAGCGATATTACCGTACCCCGCTGCTGCGAAGATGTCGTATATCTGGTTAATGGCCCGCTCGCGCTGTTCCTGGCTTACGCGGTCGAACCATCCGTCGATGGTTTTGCCGATGAGTTGCGCACCGCCTGTCAACTCGCCTGCCCGCTCGAATTCGCCGGATTGCGTCACCTGCCAGCTCGATCCCATATGCTGCAGAATACTTATGGCGTCGGCTTTGACGAAGGTTGGTTTGATTTGCGATTGCAACAGCATGCCGATGATGGAGGATTCCGGCACGGTTTTGTCGATTCGTGCCGCGATTGCCTGATATGCGCGGCTATGCACCATGACTTGAGACATTCCAGGACCGTCATGCGAGAAGATGCGGGAGATTCTGCAGTTGCGTCCCGGCACGCTTCCTCCGAGCGCCGGCAGCAGTCCGAGCCGTTGCGCGCGTTCGTCGGTCGCTTCAATATCGCTTTGCGTGATTTGCATGGCCGCATATACCGCCATATTGCCGCCTTTGGAATGCCCGCCGATCATAATGTCGGGTGATTTTTTCGCCGAGAGGAAACGTTCCGTCCTATCCAGAATCGAGTCCGCATATCGATATGCCGATTCTTGCGACGGCACTGGGCAGCGCACCGCCATATTAAAATCCTCTTTCCAACCGACGAGCGTGCCGTCAGTGCCACGGAACGCAACATATAGGCCGAAATCGGCACCCAAATCGAAGGTCATCGCAGCGAATTGCTGTTGCTCGCTCTCATCCAAACGTTCGGCATACTCCCCCACCCGCAATCCGCGGAATCGCGGCGATTCGCAAACCGCACGCAGCAGTGAAAGCCGATAATCGTTCATTTCAGAGGAATTCGAAACAAACATCCCATCGTAGCTTTCGGCGCGCAGCAAGTCACGGATCGGCACGGTCGCCACCGACTTGGCCTCGCCGAATGCTGGAACCAAGCCCGGCAATCGCATGTAGGAAAGCTCGGAAAGCACCAAGGAATCGACATTGCTGAACGCCAATTCGCCGAACCCGCGGAACTCTCGGCGCACATAATCCACAACATTGCCCATGCCTCAACTTTAGTCCGTTCACGGCTCCGGACACATGTCACCACGCGCATTCCCACATGTTCTCGCGCACGCCCCCGCACACCCACGCTCAAACCAACTCAGCCACGCACTGTAGGATATGTGCGAACACAAGTTGCGAACACGCATCGCAGACGCAGCGAACGCAAGTCGCGCGCACCAGTAATGCATGCGAATCAAACTTATGAAGGGACGCTCCAGAACATCATGGAACCGATTGAAATCGTTGTGGATTGGCTGAAAACCAATTCCGGAAAAATCATTCTGCTCATTGTCGTGGCACTGCTTGCGGCCGTTATCGACAAGGCGCTTACCCGAATCGTGAGCAAAGTGCTGGACCGTTCGCAAGTGCCGAACGCTTCGATTTTCATCAATATTCTGCGCGCGGTGGTGTGGACGTTGGCTGTGGGCACTGTACTGCAGCCGGTGTTCGGCATTAATCCGACCACGATTTTCACCGCGCTCGGCATTGGCGGTCTTGCGGTGTCGCTCGGTATGAAAGATACGATCGCGAACATCATCGGCGGTTTCGGTCTGATGCTTGGCCGTGTAATCCAGCCGGGCGATCTGGTGAATGTGGCGGGCACCGATGGCGTGGTCGAAGACATCAACTGGCGTCAGACCGTAGTGCGCGAGCGCAATGGCAACGTCAAAATCATTCCGAATTCGATTCTGAACACCGCGTCGTTGGAAAAACTCAATCCGTCCAATGAGATGCTGGTTCGCGTGCCGTTTACCGCCAAGGCCGGTACCGACATCGACGAGATGACCCGTCAGGTGGTTCAGGCCGTGCAGCGCGATACCGCCGATTTGGCCGATCCGCGCTTCCCTCCGAAAGTGAGACTGACCGGCTACTCCCCTTACGGCATCAATGTCGAAGTGTGCGCGTACGCCAAGCCGGAATCGTTGCTTCCCGACATGATCAACGCCGTGGCACGTTCCATCGCCAATGCTGATTTTCTTGAGAATCGCGCCATTAACAAAGAATCGTAATATCCTCGCGAACATAAGAAATCGCGGTTGACCCATATATATAAAGTGCCGCATGCAGTAGTCCACATGCGGCACTTTTTTATACTGAAATTATTGCATCATTAGATTGATTGACGTAATAATAACCGTCACTACAATGTAAGTAACTACACCGACGTTCAGTATTGCCGTGCTCGTGCGAACGCCGCGAGGCAGTTCTTCCGGTGCGGTATAGAATTCAAAGTTCTTGCGATTGCGGATAAGCAACACTATGCCCGCGATGATCAGACCGTAATATAGCAGCATATAGATGCCGAATATCATCATTCCCGTCGCATTCTGGCCCATCCACTGCATCATGGCCGTTCCGTCGCCGTTTTCCGCACTGGTCAGCACGTTCATCAGACTGTCGATGTCAATGTTCGTCACCACCCACGGCGCAACCACGCCACCCATGAAGTTGACGATCATGTGCATGGCCACCGAATAACGCAGTTTGCTGGTGCGCACGTACACGTAGCCGAACATAAGACCCAATGCGAATGCGTAGAAGAACTGGAACAGGTTCATGTGCACCAGAGCAAAGAACAGCGCGGAGAACACGATCGCGGTTTTTTCGCCGTATTTGCGCGTGCGGCTGATGAGTTCCTTGCGGAAGATCCATTCTTCGAACAACGGTCCGAGAATTACGAGGAACACCACGTTCCACACGTCGAATTGCATGGCCAGATCGCTCACCGAATTGCTGGCTTTGCCTCCGGACAGCAGCGACGCCAACATATTGCCGATGAGACTGCCCACATACATGAGCGGGAAGCACATGACCAGCAGTTTGAAGAATTGGCCCGGCTTCATGTCGAACTTGCGTGTTTCAATGACCGACGATTTGCCCATAATCAGTACCGCGAGCGGCATGGCCACGAGATACAAAGGGGTATCCGATGCCACATACACCGCCCAATTCGGCAGATTCGTGGTGTGCAGTACCTGATAGAGCATGCCGGAAAGCACCGTTGCAAGCGCATACCAGATCACCACCATCAGGCACATGCCTGCGCCGATGCGGGAGAACACGCTTTTCACGCGCCTGAGCCACAGTTCGTAGGGATTGGCTTGTGGCTGCGGATACTGCGGTTGTTGCTGATATTGGGATGGCTGTTGTGGATTCTGCTGCGTATGCGGTTGTTGCGGCCGCTGCGGATATTGGGGGTACTGCGGAAACGTCATATTTGCCTTTGCGACGACGTGCACGGGGTGCATATACGAAAATGCTGATATTCAGCACCTTAGTACAGGAATGCTGAATATCAGCTTACAATCTCATGACCGTCGTCATGGGCGTCCGCAACGAAACAGCTCATACGGCGAGCGCGGCGATCGGACGCGGAGCCACCACCACTTCGGATCCAACCGTCAGGCCGGCAGGAAGCTCATTGGCCGGCAGCTGCACGGTGACGGGCAGGTGGCCCACACCTGCGGCAACCGTCAAGTCAACGCGGGCGAGCGCACCGAGGAAGTGCACCATGTCGACGCGACCATGCTCGCCTACCATGTTGCCATCGTTTGCGGCTAGAGTGATCACAAGGTTTTCCGGTCGCACGAGCACGGTGGAGGCGTCGCGCTTGGAGGCTTCGAGCAACGGCACGCGCTGGCCAAACACCACGGCTTCCTCACCATTCGTGATGCCTGGGAGTCGGTTGGTCAGGCCAATGAAGGTGGCCACGTATTCGCTGCCCGGACGGCGGTACAGTGTCTGCGGGTCGGCGATCTGTTCGATACATCCGTGGTTCATCACGCCGATGCGGTCGGCAACGGTGAGCGCTTCTTCCTGATCGTGGGTCACGAACACGGTGGTGGTGCCGGCTTCGAGCTGGATGCGGCGGATTTCGTCGCGCAGCTGCACACGAACTTTGGCGTCAAGTGCGGAAAGCGGCTCGTCGAGCAGGAGCACTCGGGGGTTCACGGCCAGTGCGCGGGCGAGCGCCACACGCTGCTGCTGACCGCCAGACATCTGCTGCGTGTATTTGCCAGCCTGATCGGCAAGACCTACGAGTTCCAGCTTCTCCATGGCCTGCTTACGGCGTTCCGTCTTGCCCATGCCGCGGATTTCCAACCCGAATTCCACGTTCTGCAGAGCGGTCATGTGTGGGAACAGCGAGTACGCCTGGAACACCATGGCCATGTTTCGCTTGTTGACGGGCACGCCAGTCACATCTTGGCCGCCGACGAGAATACGGCCGGCCTGGATGTCTTCCAAGCCTGCGAGGGAACGCAGCGCGGTGGATTTGCCGCAGCCGGAGCCGCCGAGCAGCACGACCATTTCACCAGGATTGATTTCTAGGTTGAAGTTGTCGAGCGCCTTGTTGGTGGCTCCTGGGTAGATTTTGTCTACATTAAGCATTTGCACGCCGCCGCCGCGTTCCGCGGAGTCGTTGAGGACTTCGCGTGCGGCTCGGGTTACGGTTTCGGCACTCAGATCGGCGTCTACGAACGCTTCCGAAGTGCGTGCGATGGTTGCTTTCTGATCAGCGAGAGTCATGATTCGTTGCTTTCTTTGGATTTACGCAGTGCGTCGGAAATAAGATCGAGGGCTACCAGCAGGATCACGCCGAACAGTAGTGCCAGCAGCGACATGGCGGTGGAGATTTGGGAGTTGGATTGGCCAAGCTGGTAGAGCGCCACCTGCAGGTTCATGCGTCCAAGCAGCGATGCGACGGTGTATTCGCCCAGCACCACGGCGATGGAGATGAACGATGCAGAGAGGATCGACTGCCACAGGTTGGGGATGAGCACACGGAAGAACACTCGCGGCCAGGAGGCTCCGAGCGAGCGGGATGCTTCGCACAGCGTTTTCACGTCAATGGAGTTGAGGCCCACAGCGAGCGCGCGGAATGCAAATGGCATCACCAGAATAACGTACGCGAAGCACAGCCAGATCGGGTTGGTGTTGAGCACGTCGGCGCTGAGCCAACGGTAGATCGGTCCCAGGCCGACTACGAGCACGATGGCGGGGATGGTCAGCGGCAGGGTGGCCACCCATTCAATGGCGCGTTCCAACTGCTTGGAGCGAATGTGCACGATCACCATGGTGGGTACCATGAGCAGCAGCATGATGACCACGGTCACCACACACAATCCCATGGACGATCCAAGACCGCTCCACAATGTGGACAAGTCAGCACCAAGCGCGCTGCCATCGCCGGTGAAAATCGCAATCCACGGATCCAAACTCCACTTGCCGGAAAGCGGGTGTCGAATGGTGAACACAAACATAGACACCAGTGGCACGAACAGGAACAGCAGCGTGAACGTGAGAATAATCGCCTTGATCACGCGCTGCTTGCGCACGCGGGCGGCACGCAGCTGCGGGGGCATTGCTTCAGTATGATTCACTGCCATTGTCCGGCCTTCTTTTCCACAGCGTGGCTCAGCATCATCACCAGAGCAACCACGATGATCATCGCGAAGGCGAGCACTTGCGCGAATCCCTGCTGATTCGGATCCATTTCGTTGCGCATGGCGCCCTGAATCATAAGCGGCACCAGAATCGAACGCTGTGAGAACAATGCGGCGGCTGTCGCATATGCGGAGAACGCACTGGCGAACAGCAGCAGCAATGCGGAAATGAAACGCGGAACCAGTATCGGCCCCGCAACGCGCGTCCAATACTGGAATGTGTTACCGCCGAGCGATTCGCAAGCCTCACGCCACTGCGGACGAATCGAATCGACCGCAGGCAGGAAGATGATAATCATCAACGGAATCTGGAAGTAGCAGTAGACCGTGATTAGGCCAGGCAGGGAGCTCAACCAGTTCGGATTGACGGTCAGTCCGGTCAGCTGACGGATCAGCATGGTGCCGACGCCGTTGATACCGATGGTGGCGATGAAGGCGAAAGCGAGCATCACGCCGCCGAACTGTGCGAGCACCGACGAAATGGCACTGACCATGCGGCGCAGCAGTCCGTTCGGTTTGCCGCCAATCACCAGCGCATACGAGGCAACCGCACCCACGACCGCGCCAATGAGTGCGGAGATCACGGAAACGAGAATGGAGGTGGCGAACGCGGCGATGGTGTTCGCTTCGAAGAGTTTGCTGAAGTTGTTGAGGGTAAATCCGCCGTCGACGTTCCGGAATGCGCCGACAATCACGATAACGGTAGGCGCAAGCAGGAAGCAGGCGGTGTAGGCGAAGAACGGGATGGTCACGACGAATGTACCGATTTCGCGGCGATGCGTGGCGAAATCGGAGGTTGCGGAGGGGCCGTTTCCTCGAGTTCCGCGGGCTTCGCGTGCGTTACGCCCGCCGATGACTCCCGCTTTGGGGGTGATTGCTGCAGTCATGGTTTCATGCATGCTTTCATACGATTGATATGCGGTGAGATTGCATAGGATTGTGGGATTCCGCTATTGCGCTGGAGACATGCTTCAAGGCCGGTTGTTGCGGCAGAAGACGTCGGGGAACTTGCTTCAGCCCGTCGTGTCCGCCGGTCTACCGGCCTTAGATTGCATTATTTTCGATTGCGATCCAGCTCGTTTGCGTTGCTTGCGAGCGGTTGCCAATCAGTTGCCGATGGTCTTGTCCCAGTTGTTCTGGAGCCATTCGGTGATGCGAGTGGAATCATCGTTGGTATAGGTCACCGGATCGCCCTCGATGGTGATGGCGGTCTTCAGGGTGTCCTGGTCAACCGTGCCGTCCTCCTTCATGGAGTCGAGGAGCACCGGATTGGCGCCGCCCTTGAACCATTCGTTCTGAGCATCGGCGGTGTACAAGTATTCCTCCCACAGGCGTGCTGCGGCCGGGTGCGGAGCGTCCACGTTGATGGCCTGGTTGTAGTAGCTGACCACCTGGGCGTTCTTGAAGGTCTTGAACTTCCAGTTCACGCCCTTCTCCTTGAGGCTCTTCTGATAGGAGGCCTGGTTGTAGCTCCAGTCCATCACCACGCCGGTCTGGCCGGAATCGATGGTTCCGTCGGTCACGTCAACGGTGGTGAGGTTGCCAGCATCCTTGAGCTTCTTGAAGTAGTCGAGGCCCGGCTGCAAGTCGTTGATGTCACCACCTGCGAGCTGGTTGATCATGAGGTAACCGTTGAATGCGGCGCCGGCTTCGGCAGGCTTGCCGTTCAGCGCCACGGTGCCGGCGAACTTCGGATCCATCAGATCGTCAAGGCTGTTGATGTCGCCGTACTTGTCGGCGTTCCAACCGATCGACATGATGCCGGTGTAGTCGGCGTAATACTTGCCGTCAGCATTCTTCACGGAATCCGGAATCTTATCCCAGGCCTGCACCTTGTAGGAGGCGAAGTTGTCGGTGCTGGTGGAGGCCACGGCCAAGCCGAGGTCGAACACGTCGGGGGCAGCGTCGGTGCCCTTGTTAGTCTTGGCTGCGTCCACTTCTTCCTTGGAGGAGGCGTTCGGGTTCAGCTCGTTGATCTTAATGTTCGGATACTTCTTCTTGAAGCCGTTGATGACCTCACCATAGTTGGACCAGTTGTGAGGAAGTGCGATGACGTTAAGCTGGCCTTCCTTTTCGGCGGCGGCAACCAAATCGTCCATCGTACCGAAATCAGCCAAGGAAGTGGCCTTTGCGGACTTTTCATCAATCTTCACGGCCTTGCCGGAAGTGGAATCAGCGGAGGAATCCGTGCTGCCCGATCCGCAGGCGGCCATGGAGAAAGCCAGAACGGCAGCAAGAGAGCCGGCAGCCAGTTTGCGCAGAGAAATCATGGAAATCAATATCTTTCTTATGCCTTGTTCATAACAACAAGAAAGAAGATAAGCCCTCAAATCAACGCGATACTGACCTTACAGTAAATATGCAGTTTATTTTGAATCGAAAAAACTAAATTTTCCCAAACTGCAGGTAAATTGGCGGAATATGTCAACTGGCACCAACGCAGTGTCAGCATTGATGCCAGTCTCATGCAAATCGAATCAGACTAAAGCGAGCAACCACACAATCGAAATCAGCGCAGCACGCCCTCGATCAGCATGGTGATCAGGTTGGTGTAGCTCACGCCGGTTGCCTCCCATGCCTTGGGATACATGGAAATCGGGGTGAAGCCCGGCATGGTGTTGATTTCGTTGACCATCACTTCGCCGTCGGCCGTCACGAAGGTGTCGACACGACTCAGGCCGGCGCCGTCGACTGCGATGAACGCTTTTTTGGCGGTTTCGCGCACGCGGTTCAGAGTTTCTTCCGGCAGGCTTGCGGGCACTTCCACATGGCTTGCGTCGGAGTTCACGTACTTGCTGTCGAAATCATAGAACTGGTCGTCGCCCTCGGCACGCTTGTCAAGCACGATTTCGCCCGGCCAGCTGGCCTGCGGAGCCTCGCCGGCCTTCGGGCAGAGCACGGCGCATTCGATTTCGCGCGCGTCGATGCCCTGTTCCACGAGCACACGCCAATCATGGTGGGACGCTTCGAACACTGCGGCGGCAAGCTCGGCCGCATCGCCCTCATGTTCGACCTTGCTCACGCCGAAGCTGGAACCGGCGCGGGACGGCTTCACGAACAGCGGGTACTGCAATCCGGCCTGCTGCACCGCGGCAAGCATCTCGTCCGCCTCGGCGGCGAATTCGGAAGCGGCATCATAATCGCGCACATCCAACGTGATGCCTGGAGCCACGGGAATACCGGCCGCAGCCAGCAATACCTTCGTATAATGCTTGTCCATGCAAGCGGCGGAAGCGAGCACACCGCAGCCAACGTATGGCACGTTCATCATTTCGAACAGGCCCTGAATCGTGCCATCCTCACCGTACGGACCATGCAATACCGGAAGCACGGCGTCCACGTGGCCAAGCGAAGTCAGCGTGCCGTCATCTTCACGAGCGAAGAAACCATCCTGGCCGAGTGCCACATCCAGCACCACATCTTTGGAGGAATCCGTCTTCTCCACCATCGGCAGGCCTTCGCTCATGTTCCACTTGCGTGGATCCTCGCCGCCTACGATCCACTCGCCGTTCTTGGTGATTCCCACCTCAATGGCTTCGAACTTGTCAGTATCCAACGCGCGCAGCACGCCCGCCGCAGAGATGCAGGAAATCGAATGCTCGTCGGCTTTGCCGCCATACATCACCACAATGCGCTGTTTTGCCATCTTTGTCTTATGCTCCATAAGTTGGTCCGTTGAACGCACGCGCGCCCAATACCGTCTGCCAATACTGTCTGTACTGTCTGTCTTCGCAATATCGCGCCGGTTCGCACTTCTGTTCGCCCGCGATACCACGCATTCGCAATATCGCAGTTCAGTATACAAACCGCACCCCACAGCCCACACACGACGAACCATAATTACACACGCCCGTCACTCATGTCCTATTTTCATGAATCATAGAATACGGAATCAAACGTTGGAATGATGCGATTGCAACCTGAAAAACCGAGCTTAATCGCTTTGTCTAATCACGATTAGACTAATCACGATTAGACTATTTTTATACAGATTTACTATTATTGCCGAAATATATGGCGATTGACGATTGACACATTCCGATTGACGTTTTACGCAATCGCATGCCTCGAAAAATAAAAAGACCGCACCTGAAAGTGCGGTCTTATCTGCAATCGCGATGTTGCGGAAAGCTTATTCTTCGCTGATGCCTTCGCCGAAAAGTTCGGACAGCATCTGCGCGCAGGAGATGCCATCGGAAAGCACGTGGCTCATGGCCGTGGCGAGCGGCGTGGGCACGCCGTACTGCTTGCCGAGCGCCACCACCGCATCGGTGGTCGGCACGCCTTCGGCCACGCCGTTGCTCACCTTGGTGGCTTCCTCAACGCTCAATCCCTTGCCCAAGTTGGATCCGAACGTGTAGTTGCGGCTCAACGGGGATCCGCAGGTGGCGATCAGGTCGCCCACGCCAGCCAAACCGGCGAACGTCTTCGGATCGGCGCCTGCCGCCTCGCCCAGGGCGGTCAGTTCGGCCAGGCCACGGGTTTCGATCTGTCTCTTATACACATCTGACGCTGCCG
>ENA-OWYH01000538-OWYH01000538.1-human-gut-metagenome-genome-assembly--contig:-NODE-538-length-14802-cov-5.802604_pt1 | contig 14802 bp, 9 predicted proteins | sample MGYA00249746_ERZ652078 | MGnify/ENA primary metagenome ERZ652078 (study PRJEB26925, sample SAMN05827095) | human gut metagenome | biome: ENVO:2100002; feature: ENVO:00000062; material: ENVO:00002003... | reverse complement strand
AATCGCAATGCAACCGAAAGATGGTGGCGTGGAACGCGACGTTTATGACAAGCTGCTGATGCTTTGCGGCATCGCAGGTTGCAGGAGTGTCCGATTCTGCAGAATCGGACACTCGTGGAGGGCGATGGGTAGGCTGGAGCCCGTGAACACGAACCAGAAGTCCCCCTCCGATTCCGGCGCAAACCACCCCACCGGCAACTCCTGCAATCCGCTACTCGGCCATGCCATATCACACGCGGCGACACTCATCGGCCTGTTCGCAATCGTCCTGTGGGGCTTCATGGCCGGCCTCGTGCGACTCGTTTCCGAATCGTTCGGCGCCACGCTCGGCTCGGCGCTCATCTACACTGTCGGCGGCATGCTCCTGCTCATCGTGCGACGGCCGAAACCGATTAGCCAAGCGCCACGCAAGTACCTCGTCGCAGGCGGACTCATGTTCATTGCATACGAGACGTCGATCTCGCTGTCGATCGGTCTGGCCACAACGAACGCGCAATCTGTGGAAGTCAGCCTCGTCAATTATTTGTGGCCGACGCTGCTGGTACTGATGACCGCCGCCGTGTCGCACAAACGCGGCTCGGTCTCCGAAGCGCTGCCGGGTGCAATCGTAGCCACCGTCGGCGTGGCAATGGCGGTCGGCGGTGAAAACCTTGACGTGCAGGAAGCGGTTGCCAATATCGCCAGCAATCCATTGCCGTACGCGCTCGCGTTCGCAGGCGCCTTTATTTGGGCGATTTACGCGACCGTGACGCCATCGATGTCCGATGGTTACGATGGTACGACGATTTTCTTCTGTTGCGTTGCTGTTGTGCTGTGGATTATCCATTTCGTTTCGGGTGACGGTTTGCCAGCTGTAGCGCCTGGCATCGGCGGCTATATTGCGTTGCTCGCATGTGCCGCGTCGATTGCCGGCGGCTACGCGTGCTGGGGGTATGGCATGCTACATGGCAGTATGGAAACGCTTGCGATCGGTTCGTATGCGACGCCGCTGTTCTCCACTGCTTCCAGCACGCTCCTATTGGGCGTGACGTTGGGCATGCCATTCTGGATCGGTGTCGCGCTGGTGGTGGTCGGCTCGCTGATCAACGTGTGGTTTGCGCGACGCCGCTGATTGTCCGATTCTGCAGAATCGGACGCTTGTTGGTGTGTGAGGAGGCGACATGTGGGGTAGTGGCGGCGCAGAGGAGCGCCGGGATGGCGCAGCGGTACGTAAGGGAAGTGACCGGGCAGGACAATGCCCTTACGCATCCACGCTAGCTTAGGTTTTTGCCGGCTGGTATTTGGTGTGTGTTGCCGTTGGCGGTGATGGTGATGCGTCGCCAATGACGCGTCCATGTGTGCCAGCCGAAACCGATCTAAACCGGCTTAAACCAGCCCGTTCAAATCCACCTCGTCACATCACCTTGGTGGATTCCAGATTGCGGCTCACCCAGTTGTTCAACCGGATCACCGGCTTGCGCAACACCAATCCCAGCAGCAGCGAAGGAATCAGGAACAAGGCGAGATACACCATGTCAAGCAGGTACTCATTGCCGTACGATCCGGCCATCGCGGCGTGCATGGCATCGATGGCGTGCGGGAACGGTAGGAACGGGTAGAGCATTTGGAAGAACTTCGGCAGCGTCTCGATAGGGAACGTACCGCCCGAACCGGCGACCTGCATCACCAGCAGCACCACGGCCACGGCCTTGCCGATATCGCCGAACGACACGGTCAGCGTATACACGATATTCGAGAACACGAGCGCGGCAAGCCACCCCACGGCAAGGAACTGCAGCGCATGATTCGCCTGCACGCCAAGGAAATACATGTCACCCAGGCAAACCAGTGTGCCCTGCAGCAACGCGAGCAGTGCGAAGATCGCGTACCGTCCGAAATATTCGTGGTCGAGGCGCAGTCCCCAACGTGAGGCGTTCCCCGGGCCGGACGGGCCGGCGACGCGCGGCAGCGTGTCGCCCAAGCCCAGCACATGCGCCTTCTCGCGGTCCGAAATTGTCACTTTCAGCATGGCGCACAGGATGATCGCACCCACCCAGATTGACAGGATCGTATAGAACGGCGCCATGGCCGAACCGTAGTTCGCGATCGGGTACACTGAGACGCGCTGCAGTGCGACGGGCGCGGAAATCAGCGTGGACAGTGTGGACGCGTTGGCGGTGGCCAGTGCACGTAGTTCGTCCGATTCACCCGAATCGGACGAACTGGCGTCGTTGTCACCGTCGCCACCATCGCTGTTGCCGTCACCGGCGTTCCCGCCCGTCTCCAGCTTCGTGATCAGCTCCTTCACCGTCGCTGCCGACGAGTCGAGTTTCTTCGCGATCGCGCCGAGCGTGGAACGGATGGATGTCACATTCGTCCCCACATCGCCCGTCACATCGTCCAGATCGTCGGCGGTGCCGCTCAGCTGGGTGATCATGCTGTCGGTTTGGGAGATCAGCGTGCTGACTGTGGAGGCGAGCGCGTCGATTTTCGGCTTGACGTTCGTGGCGTAATCGTCGCGCACATTGCTGATCGACTGCTTCGCGGAGGTGATGCGGTTCAGGATCTCCTTGCGGGAGCGTTCCGCGGCTGCGGTATCCTGCGTGACCTGCGTGGAAGCGTCTTTCAGCTGCTGCGCGAGCTTCTGCGAATCGCCTTTGGCGGCTTCCAGCAGCGTGATCTCCCGGTCGATGGCTTCCAGCAGCGCCTGTTTCGCGGAATCACTGTCCGGTAGTTGTTCCACCGATTCGTGCATGTGGTTGAGGCTTGTGATGTACGTGTCGTACAGCGATTCGCTGCTGGAGACTTGTTCGCTCAACGTTGTCAACTGGCTGGCTGCGGTGTCTGAGTCCTTGCCGATCGCGTCGAACGCCTTGTTCACCTTGGCAGCTACTTGGTCGAACGCGCCTGACACCTGGTCGAGCGCGGTGTTCACTGAGGAGGTGACGTTCGCACCTGCCGAAGTGAACGACGTGGCACCTGATTTGCCTTGCTTCAACGCGTTCTGGGCCTGTTTGCCCGCCTTGGTCGCCGAGGCGAGCAGTTTGCCCGTGGAATCCACGATGTCGTTCGCCGAGCCGAGCAGCTGCGAATACGACGTTACCTGCTGCGATGCGCCGCTCAGCGTATCCGCCATGGTGGTGAGATTGCCGTTGAGGTTGCGCATGTATTCGGCCATTTGCGGGCTTTGCGAATAGTGTAGGATGCTTGAGGCCAGGTCGAGTCCGACTTGCGCAATCGTTTTGGCGAAGGTTTTGTCGATTGTGTTGACCACGGTTGTCGCGCCCTGATCGGTGATATGCGGGGCGATCGGGTTGATTTTCTCGTTCAGATAGTACTTGAGCTGCGCGTGTTTGATGTCGGGGGAGAACAGCGTCATCATGTCGGCGCTGAAACCTTTCGGAATTACGATCGCCGCATAGTATTCGCCGGATTTCACCCCGTCGATTGCCTTGTCGCTTTTCACGAACTGCCAGTCCAGCTGGTCGTTGGCGTGCAGTGTGCTGATGATGGTTTCGCCCACGTTGACGCGCACCGGTATGAGATCCGACTTGTAACCCTTGTCGTTATTGGCCACGGCGACCTTCAATGCCTTGGTGTTGCCGTAGGGGTCCCAGCTGGCCGCGATGTTGAACCAGGCGTACAGCGCCGGCACCACCACCAGGCCCATCGAGACGATCACGGCGATCACGTTGCGGGTGGCGTGGCACATGTCCCGCTTGAAGATGCCCCAGATCATTTTCACTGTTCGTTCCCCTCCTCACGCAGACTCCTGCCAGCATTTCCGTCCGTGTTTCCAGCCGCATACTCAGCCGCATGTTCAGGCGCATGTCCGGCCGAACCACCATGCGCAGCCTCATACAGCCTCGTACGTACGGCATGCATCGGCTTGTAATGCATGCCCGGCCGGAACAGCAGGTTCTCGTGCAGGATCGCGCTGCGGAACTCTTCCGCACTCATCGCTTCCTCGCCCAGATAATTCGCATACCGTTCGCGCAGATACTCCACCACGATGAGATACGTGTCGATGGCGATGATCGAAATGATCCAACCGAGCAGCATGGCGAGCTTCATGCGCGTGATGAATAGCAACAGCAGGAACACGAACGGCAGTACCGCCAGCGCGAGGAATCCCCAGCGCACCAGGCGCGGGTACAGGCGGAAGAAATGAATCGCCCGTCTGCGGGCGAGTTCGGGGAACTCCTCGGCGATCTGCTGCGCGGTCTCGGTGAGCCGCAACGGTTCCACCGTGCCTTCGTTATGTTCGGTGATCATCAGATCAGTGTCCGCCAGACGGTTGTCGAACAGGCGGTTGAGGTTCAACGCCAGCTTGCGGACCACCAAGCCGATGAACAGCGCCACAGGCAGATACCAGAACAGCGAGAGCATGTCGATCCAATAATGGTTGGCATACATGCCGCCGATCGGCCCGCGCATCGCGTTGATGCCGTAGGTGAACGGTAGGAACGGTTTCAGACGGCGGAAGAATTCCGGCATCATCTCGATGGGGTAGAGGCCTGCCGCGCCCGGAATCTGGATGATCACCAGAATCACGGCGACGGCCTTGCCGATATGCCGGAACGCCACGGCGAGCGCGTAAATGATGTTCACGTAGACGAACGAGGCGAAAATGCCGGCGAGGATGAACAGGAACGGATGCTCGCATTGGATGCCCAGCGCGAGATCGCCGATCGTGGCGATGATCGCCTGCAGGAATCCGACCGTGACGAACAGCAGCCAACGGCCCATATAGCCTTGGCGTGGCGTGTACATGCGGATCTTCTCATCGCGGTCCACTTCAAGCTTGTAGATCGCGACGAGCACGAATCCGCCGACCCACAGCGCAAGATTCGTGTAGAACGGCGTGACCGCGGAACCATAGTTTTTGACCGGGTAGAGGACCTGTTCGTCCAAATGCACCGGCTCGCCCACGAACGAGCCGACCTCGCTCGCGTCAAGTCCGAGCGCTTGGGAAAGCTGCTGGAACATCGCCGAACTGCTCAACGCGGCCACATCGGTGCGCGTGGTGTTGAGCTGTTTGGCGAGATTGGCGAGCTGCGTCTGCGTGCCAGCAATGGTGGTGTTCGTTTGGGTCACGGTGCGCGACAACTGGTCGAGCAGCCCGTTGCCCTGTTCCAGCGTGCTTTGCAGCGTGGTAAGCGTGCCGGACAGCGACCCATTGGCCAGGCTGAGTGTATCGAGCCCGGTGTTGAGATTCGGCATGACCGTGCCGGTGATGGTCGTGCGTGCGCTCGCCATCGACGCCGTGCCGTTCTTCGCCAGCGTGGTGACATCGTCGTTGAACCCGTTCGCGGTGTTCTTCCCCGCGTTGATCGCAGCCGTGGTGTCCTGATCGAAGGCGTCGATGCGCTGCTGCTGGAACGTCAGCTGTTTGCGGGCTTCGGCGAGCTGCGCGGAAAGATCCTTATACGTTTGGCTGTTCGGATCCAGCTGGCTGGCCTGCAACGCCTTCTCCACGCCGTCGAGCACATTGCCGGTGGTGGTGTTGACGTGATGCATGGTGCTGGACACTTGGTCGAGCGCGTCCTGCGTGGTGTTCAGTCCGCTGAGCACGGTGCCGGTGGCATTGCTCACGTTGACCTGCAGGCCGGACAGTTGCGTGCTGCCGTTGTCGAGCGCTCCGACCAGCGTGTTCGAGAATCGTTCGGTTTGTGTGCGCGTCTCGCTCAGCAAGTCGGACGCCTTGCCGACGGTGTCAAGCGAGTTGGTGATTCCCGAGGCGAGCGCGATGTTGGACTGTTTGGCCGAATCGATGGTGGTGAGGGCTTTGTCGAGCGTGGAACGCGTGCCGCGCAGCTGCTGTTGGACGGTTTCGAGCTGGTTGATGGTGTCGGTCAGATCGTTGATGACGTCGCTTTGCGCGCTTTTCATGCTGCCGGTGGTTTCTCCCGCTGCCTCCTTCACTTCCTTCGCCACGGCGTCGGCCACGCTGGAAACGAAAGTGGTGTTGATCTGCTCGTCGATCGTGGTCGCACCCGTATCGGTGATTTTCGGCGCGATCGCGTTCAGCTTTTCGTTGATGTAGTACGTGATCGACGGTCGGTCGCCTTTACCAGTGACGGTGCCGATTAGTCTGGAGCTGAAGTCTTCCGGCAGTACGATCGCCGCATAGTATTTGCCGGATTCCACGCCTTCGATGGCTTGCTGCTCGGGAACGAAACGCCAGCCGAGCTGATGGTTCTTCTTAAGCTGGTTGACGGTTTGCTGGCCAGCGTCGAGATGACCGACCAGCGTGGAGGTTGTGCCCTTGTCCTCGTTCGCCACAGCGACCTGGATGTTGCCCGTGTTCGCGTACGGGTCCCAGTTGGCGAGGATGTTGCACCATGCGTACAGTGATGGGATGATGGCCACACCCAGCGTGACGACGAGCGCCACTGGGTTCTTCAGAATGCGTTTCACGTCTCGAAGGAAGATGGCGAAAACCTGGTGCATCAAGCCTCCTCGCGGGTATTGGTCGCAACATCTACGTGCGGCGGCATGCCCGTGCGGGAATACCCGGTTGGGCTCTTCGTCGCGCGATCCGGTGGATATTCTATGACTTCCGATGGAACGATCGCAATGGTTTCGCCCTGTTTAATGGTCGGTCCCGCAAATGTCGGGATATGAGACGAAAACGCTCGGCATATGGCCCTAGTGGGGCGGGCGACCTGGATATGGAGCGGACGGTCGGGAAAACGGAAAGGAAAGATGGCGAATGTTGTCACATGATAAGTGGGATAGGGTCGGGCGATAATGGAGGCATGACTATTGCAACGCCGGAACGTTATGCGCAAATGCTGGACGCCGCACGCCGCGGCGGTTACGCCTATCCCGCGATCAATGTGACCAGCACACAGACCCTGAACGCCGCACTCCAGGGTTTCGCCGAGGCGGAATCCGATGGCATCATCCAGGTCTCCGTAGGCGGCGCCGCCTACTTCTCCGGGCAACGCGTCAACGACCGCGTCACCGGCTCGCTTGCCTTCGCAGCCTTCGCGCACGAAGTCGCGGCGAAATACCCCAACATCACCATCGCCCTGCACACCGACCACTGCGCCAAACAGTATCTGGACGAATGGGTGCGCCCCCTGCTCGACCATGAAGCCGAACAGGTGAAGCACGGTCAGGAACCGACCTTCCAGTCACACATGTGGGACGGTTCCACAGTGCCGCTGGGTGAAAACCTCGACATCGCAGAAGAACTGCTCGACAAATCCCAAGCCGCGCACACCGTGCTGGAAATCGAAATCGGCGCGGTCGGCGGCGAAGAAGACGGGCACAGCGCCGAAATCAACGACAAACTGTATTCCACGCCCGCGCAAGGCATCGCCGTCGCGCAACGACTCGGCCTCGGCGAGCGCGGACGCTACATGGCCGCCTTCACCTTCGGCAACGTGCACGGCGCATACAAACCGGGCGTGGTGAAACTGCGCCCCGAACTGCTCGACGAAATCCAGACCACGGTCGCGCTCGCGATTAAGGCCGGCGAAATGCCCGACCCCGCGCACTCGCTGGATGTCGCTCCCGGTAAGCCGTTCGCCCTGGTGTTCCACGGTGGTTCCGGCTCCGCGCCGGAGGAGATCGCGCAGGCCGTGAGCTACGGCGTGGTGAAGATGAACATCGACACCGATACGCAGTACGCATTCAGCCGTGCGGTGGCCGGTCACATGTTCTCCAACTATGATTCGGTGCTCAAAATCGATGGCGAGGTGGGCAACAAGAAGATGTACGACCCGCGTTCGTGGGGGCGCGAAGCGGAAAGCGCCATGGCCGCACGCGTGGTGGAGGCTTGCAGGCAGCTTGGCAGCGCGGGCAAGGCGTTGAAGTAGTGTGATGCCGCACGCGCCGCGTAATGCATGCGGCGTGTGGCGGCACGGTGGGTGTGTCGCGTTGTATGAGACGAAAACGATGGAACTGACTAGTTTCAACGGCCGATCGGTGCATATCCGGCAGATATCCGGTAGAGGGCGCAGGATAGTCTTTGTAAGGCCTTGGTAAGGCTTTGAGGCGAAATCGCATACGCGCGGAGGTGCAACAACATGCCTGGAATTGTTTTGATCGGTGCCCAGTGGGGAGACGAAGGCAAGGGTAAGGCGACCGACCTGATCGGCACGAAGGTCGACTATGTTGCCCGCTTCAACGGCGGCAACAATGCGGGCCATACCGTGGTGGTCGGCGACGAATCGTATGCGCTGCACCTGCTGCCCTCCGGCATCATCAGCCCGACCGCGACTCCGGTTATCGGCAACGGTGTTGTTGTTGATCCTGAAGTGCTTTTCGAAGAGATCGACGGCTTGGAAAGCCGCGGTGTGGACTGCTCCCGACTGCTGGTGAGTGAGGGTGCGCACATTATTGCGCCGTATCATCGTGTGCTTGATAAGGTGACGGAACGTTTCCTGGGTAAGCACAAGATCGGTACCACCGGTCGCGGCATTGGACCTGCGTATGCCGACAAGATTAATCGCGTGGGCATCCGCGTGCACGACCTGTTCAATGCTGAGCATTTGCACGACAAGGTTGAGGCAAGCCTGCATCAGAAGAACCAGATGCTGGTGAAGCTGTACAATCGTCGTCCGATTGATGTGAACGAAACCACGGATGAGCTGCTTCGTCTTGGCGAGCGCCTGAAGCCGTATGTTGCCAATACTTCGCTGGTGTTGAACAAGGCGCTTGATGAGGGTAAGACCGTGCTGTTCGAGGGTGGTCAGGCGACCATGCTTGATGTGGATCACGGCACATATCCGTTTGTCACGTCCTCCAACCCGACTGCCGGCGGCGCATGCACCGGTACCGGTGTCGGCCCGACCAAGATCACCCGCGTGATCGGCGTTTCCAAAGCGTACGTGACCCGCGTAGGCGAGGGTCCGTTCCCGACTGAGCTGTTTGGCGAGGATGGCGAGTGGCTGCGTGCGCAGGGTCATGAGTATGGCGTGACTACGGGTCGCCCGCGTCGTTGTGGCTGGTTCGATGCGGTCGTCAATCGTTATGCGGCTCAGGTCAACGGCCTGACCGACATCGTGCTCACCAAGCTCGACGTGCTTACCGGCCTGAAGGAAATCCCATTGTGCGTGGCCTATGATGTCAACGGCGAACGCCGCGACGATATGCCTACTGATCAGTCCGAATTCGCGGCAGCGAAGCCGATCTACGAATCCATGCCGGGTTGGGACGAGGATATTTCCCAAATCCACGACTTCAATGATCTGCCGAAGACCTGTCAGGATTACGTCAAGCGTCTTGAGGATCTGTCCGGCTGCCGTATCTCCGTGATCGGCACCGGCCCACAGCGCGACCATGTCATCCAGATCAATTCGCTGGTCGACTGACCGTCTGCAACGAATTTCCCGGCTTGACTGGTAACGACGCGGCACATGATATCCGCCGGCTGATTCCGCGATTCGACCACTTGAAGTGGAAGATGGCGGCGGCCGGCATAGTCATTGGTCTGGTTTCAGGATTGCTGGTTGTCGTATACCGTCTCGGCATCGAATACGGCACGGATGCGTCCCGCTGGATATATGCGCGGATTCGCGAGACCCCGTGGCTGATTGCGCCGTGGGCGGTTGCCGCGGTGGCGGCCGCGCTGGCGATCGCGTGGATGGTCGGCAAGGAGCCGATGGCTGGTGGCAGCGGCATCCCGCAGACCAACGGCGTGGTGATATGCGGCTTGAAGATGCGTTGGCAGACGATTCTGCCAGTCCGTTTCGTCGGTGGACTGTTGGGCGCGTTGTTTGGTCTGTCGCTCGGCCGTGAGGGGCCGTCCATTCAGATTGGTGCGTCGGGAGCGCAGTGTGTGTCCCACCGTTTGCGCGGCCACCGCCGTGAGGACATGCAGGAGCATTATCTGGTCACCGCCGGTGCCGCGGCAGGCTTGTCCGCCGCGTTCAGCGCGCCGCTGTCCGGCATGATGTTCGCTTTGGAAGGGGTGCATCGGAGTTTTTCCCCTGCGATTCTGATGGGCGCCACTGCCGCATCGCTGACCGCCGATTTCGTCTCGAAATACTGTTTCGGTCTGCGTCCGGTTTTGGATTTCGGTGATATCGGTCAGCTGTCGTTGGAAGAGTATGTGTGGCTGATTCCGTTGGGATTGGTGGCCGGTTTGGTTGGTTCGCTGATGAACCGCTCGTTGCTTGGCTTCCAGACGCTGTACGGCAAACTGCCGGCATGGAGCCGCCCGATGATTGCGATTGCGATCGCGTTGCCTGTCGGCATCTGGTTGCCCGATGTGCTCGGCGGCGGCTCGAATCTGATTGATACCGCCGAACATGCGCGCGTCGGCTTGGGAATGCTGTGTCTGCTGTTCGTGGCGAAGATGCTGTTCACATCCACGAGTTTCGGCTCAGGCGCGCCTGGCGGTATTTTTATGCCGATTCTTGCGGTCGGTTCGCTGGCCGGCGGCATCTGCGGTGAAGTGTTGCATCGATTTGGTGATCTGCCATCCGACGCAGTGGCGGTGTTTGCGGTGTGCGTGATGACGGGCACGCTCGCCGCGTCCGTGAAAACGCCGATCACGTCGATTCTGTTGGCTGTGGAGATGTCCGGAACGTTGACGCACATGCTGCCGGTCGCTGCCGTCGCTTTCATCGCGCTGTTGGTGTCCGATCTGCTGCGCACCAAACCGATCTATGGGGAGTTGCTGGAGCGGTACGTGCGTGCGCAAGGCATGCAGATGGCGATCGCAAGCCATGTGGGCAGCGGCATTATGGAACTGCCATTGGAAATGGGGGCGATTGCGGACGGCAAGCGGGTGCGTGACGTGCGTTGGCCGTCTGGGTGTCTGATCATCGGCCTGCGTCGCGGCGAAAGCGAGATCGTGCCGCGCGGTGATACACGGCTGCGTGCCGGTGACTATCTGGTGGTGCTGTTCAGTGGCGAGGAGGAGCGCGAGGTACGACCTGCGATGCGGCGGCTGTGTGATGCCCGGCTTGACTGAGCCTGGCTGAATTCGGCTGGACTCTGGATGTCCGAATCTGCGGAATCGGACATCCAGGGTGCATACGTTGGCGCTCCGTGTAAACTCATATGCGTTAGGAAGGCGGCAACCGCGGCCCAGCTCGTTGTTGCACGGCCTATGGGCGGAACAACGCTGTCCGCGGAAGGCCAGTACAGGGGGAGCGCAATGGAATCGCAAGAACAATCGCCGGGAGACGTGGTGACTGCGGGTGAGGACTCGCATCCCATCACGCAGGCAATCGACACTGTTGAGGTGACGCATGCTGGTGCAACCACGCCCTCCGCTAACACCATGGATCCGCCTACGATTCCCCTGGCACCGATGAAACGTATGCAGGCGCGGTTCAATCCGCTCGCCGACGGACTGATGTATGTTGTGGTGTTCGTCGGTGGATTTGTTGGAGTCGGCTGTCGGCATGCGTTGGATATGCTTCTGCCGTCGGTCAGCGGGACGCCGTTCGTTGTGGGCACGTTTGTGTCGAATATGGTCGCCTGCTTCCTGTTCGCGATGCTGACCGAATTCATGGCGACCGCTTCGTGGCTGCGTCGCCGGGTGCGGCAGGTTGTCAGCCGTGGTGTTGGGCTTGGCTTGCTCGGTGGGCTTTCGACGATGTCCGGCGTGATGCTGGAAACGATGGAAGGTTTGCATGAGCGGCATATCGCCAGTGCGCTTGGCTATCTTGCGGGAAATTTTGCAGGCGGTTTGCTCACTGCCGCCGCCGGCGTGGTTCTGATGCAGGCACTGCTGTCACGGAGTACTCGAAAGCGGGTTCAGGGTGCGTTTTCAGCTGTTTCCGTGTCCGATTCTGCCGAATCGGACACGCAGGGCGTACGCCATGTGAAAGTGGCCGACGTGGCGCGTTCTGCCGCGCAGGCCGCAATGGAAGCCGCGCAGACGGCCCAGCAGATTGCACAGACGGGACAGGTTCCGCGAGTCGAAACACCAACCGTGCCGCCGACCGCCAGCCAGACTATGCAGACGGGCCGCGTTCCGCAGATTCCTCCGCTGGCCGTTCCTCAGCTGGCACAGCCATCGCAGCCGTTGCTGCGCGAGCAGGATACTTCAGACTTGGGGCAGCTGCCCGAGCCGATTCAGCAGTCGCAACCAATCCAGCAGCCCCAGCAGCAGTCGCAGCCGATCCAGCAGCCGGCTAACCCGCTTCCGCCCAGCTTCGAGCCCAAACCGATCACTGCGGAGATTTCGCTTATCGCCGACCCGGCTACCGGGGAGGTGCGCTGATGATGTGGATGATCTGTCTGTTCGGCGGTCTGGGCGCCATGGCCCGTTACGTGCTCGACGTGTCAATTCAACGAGGCTGGAATCGCGAGAATCGGAGAACGAACCGCAACTTCCCGCTATCCACGCTCGTCATCAACGGCGTCTCCTCGCTATGCGCGGGCATCGCCATGATGTCCTACTATTCGCAATCGGTGGATATGGACACGGTCATGATGTTCGTTGTCGGATTTCTCGGTGGTTTCTCAACATTCTCCACGGCGCTCAACGAAGTGGTTTCATTGATTCGCCAGCGTCGTTTTACGCTGGCTCTGGGCTATGGAATAGCAACCGTCGCGGTGCCTCTCATTTGCGTGGCCACCGGTTTCGGCATTGCGCTGCTCGCCAATCCGGCGTAATTTTCACGTTACACGGACGGTCGCTGAGTAACGTGAAAGAAATCTGAGCGCAACCGCCATCAAGGCCGCCAGTCCGGATGCAACGCTGGTGATTGCATTCGACCAGACCAAGCCGCTGCTGAAGGATGGCAAGGATATCCAGTACCAGGGCCAGACCGGTATCGGACCGTTCAATAAGAACAATGATCCGAGCTCCGCGAACATCGGCGTCTACACCTTCGACAAAGACAACAAGCCGGTCTTCGACCACACCCAGTCCGGCGACGTGCCGACCGACTGATCGCAATGTAGGTCATCATCAATACAAGAAGACGGCGCAAAGTGAGTGTGGATATCGCAAGCTTTGCGCCGTTTCTTTTGTTGTGCTGTGCTGCCGTTTTCCGTGTCGTGGGCAGCATACGAAAATCAATATTGAAAATCAAGTAAAGGGGTAACCCCGTTAAGCGATATACACGCCGGACTGTCGAACAGGTTCGAGAGAATGTAAATGAATGTAATATCTCGCGAGAAGCGCACGGAAAGCGCGCGGCAAGCACGTGAGAATACAACGATGGAACAGTGATAACGGGGAAGGTGCGATCATGGTCGGCATGCGCGATGTGGCGAAGAAGGCCGGGGTGTCTCTGAGCACCGTCTCGCTGGTGGTGAACGGCAACGGGTACGTGTCTGATGACATGCGCGAACGTGTGCGCAAAGCCATGCAACTGCTCAATTATGTGCCGAACGAGCTTGCCCGCAATCTGTATCATGATCGTACGAATCTGGTCGGCGTCATCGTGCCCACCATCCGCCACCCGTTCTTTGCAACGTTTACCGCACATCTGCAGCATGCGCTCGCCGCGCAAGGATTACGCACTATGCTGTGCTCTACCGCAGATGAGGCGGATGGCGAAATCCAGTATGTCGACATGTTGCGTCGGCACATGATGGACGGCATCGTCATGTGTGCGCACACTTCGCATCCTGGCGATTATTGGACGTCGATTCATCGCCCGATCGTCGCGTTCGACCGTGTGCTTGGAGACGGTATTTCGTCGATCGGATCCGACCACGAGCAGGGTGGGCGATTGATTGCGCAGATGCTGATCCGCAATGGTGCCAAACATGTGGTGATGATTGGCGGTCCGCGAGATCAATTCTTCGATTTGGCTGCGCGCGGAGAAGTCGAGGAAGGACCGTTCGATTTGGGAAAGACCACGTTCCCGACGGTGCGCTACTACCTCACGTTGGAACAGGAATTGACCTCCGCAGGCGTGAAATACGAGTATGTTGAAGCTGGCGAAGTGATGGATTTTGCCGGCTATCATCGTGCGGTCAGCAATGCGCTCGACAAGGTGACGACCGACGGCGTCGATGCCGTGGTCAGTTCCGATATTGGTGCATCGTTCTGCGTGCGCGAAGCGTTGGGCCGTGGAATTTCCATTCCTGACGAGCTGCAGATCGTTGCCTACGATGGTACGTATTTGACTGATTTGGCCGGCATGAAGCTGACCGCGGTCGCGCAGGATTTCTCGGCGATCGCACAGTCGGCGGCCGACCATATCGTGCAGGCGATTGCCAATGAGGAAGTGGCCGCGGCTAACGCTTCACGCAAGAACATCCCCAAGCCGTTCGAGCCGAACGTGCTTATTCCCATGACGCTGGTGCCAGGCGATACCACGCGTTGATGCTGCGCGTCTTCATGCGTGTGCCCGGTGTGGATCGCATCGATTTCAGCGGCGTCCACAACCGGCGAACGCCCGTCGATAGTCGTGCTCATCATCCGACTTGTGCACATGTGTCCGATTCTGCCGAATCGGACGTCTGAGTTCCGAAAAATGTGTTCTGTGTGTCCGATTCTGGAGAATCGGTCATGTGTGATGTGAATTGGGATGTTTGGATGTCCGTTTCTGCAGAATCATCTTTGCTCTGTACTCGTTGATTCGCAAATACGGCGCATGGCTCGTCATACCGGCCATGCTCGGCGGCGCGGCCTTCCTGGCGGACTCGGTGCTGACGCCGGCCGTGTCGATCTCGTCCGCCGTCGAAGGCCTGAAGACGCTGCCGGCGTTGGAGCATCTGTTCACCGAGAACAAGGATCTGACGATGATGATCACCGCGGTGATCATCGTGATCCTGTTCGCCGTGCAGTCGCGCGGCACCGAATCGATCGGCAAGGTCTTCGGCTCGGTGGTGATGGTCTGGTTCGCGTTCCTGGCGATCGTCGGCGTGGTAGCCATCGGCAACGACTGGTCC
>ENA-OWYH01000497-OWYH01000497.1-human-gut-metagenome-genome-assembly--contig:-NODE-497-length-15673-cov-13.025035_pt1 | contig 15673 bp, 10 predicted proteins | sample MGYA00249746_ERZ652078 | MGnify/ENA primary metagenome ERZ652078 (study PRJEB26925, sample SAMN05827095) | human gut metagenome | biome: ENVO:2100002; feature: ENVO:00000062; material: ENVO:00002003... | reverse complement strand
GATACTGATCGGTCTCGTGGGCTCGGAGATGTGTATAAGAGACAGAAGCTATACAGTAAATATAAATTTAATATTTAACTACCGAAATATAAGGATATAGAAATGAATAAAAAAGTTTACAAAACATTGGAATATAACAAAATCCTCACCATGCTAAGCAGCTACGCAGCATGTGATGAGACAAAGAAGCGGTGTCTTTCGCTTGAGCCTATCACCGATTTATACGAAATCAGACATCTGCATACCACCACTGCCGATGCACTAAGCCGCCTGTATAAGGACAGCGGAGTGTCCTTCGTTGGCATACACAATGTACATGCTTCCCTAAAGAGACTCGATATCGGCGGAGCTCTGAATACGACCGAGCTTCTTCGCATCTGCAGTCTTTTGGAGGTTGCAAAGCGCGTGAAGGCTTATGGCAGAAGCGCCATGGATAATGAGAAGCAGGATTCACTCTCCGGTCTGTTTTCAGGGATTGAACCGGTTTCTGCGCTCTGCGACGAGATTAAGAGGTGCATTTTATCTGAGGAAGAGATTGCCGATGATGCGAGTCCTGAGCTTTTTAAGATAAGAAAGAGCATACGCGGCATGAACGACAGAATCCATGCGCAACTCACCAAGCTCATGAACAACAGCACAACGAGGACATATCTGCAAGATGCGGTTGTGACCATGCGCGACGGCAGATATTGTCTGCCTGTAAAGGCTGAGGCAAAGGGCAATGTACCCGGCATGATGCACGACCAGTCATCTACCGGCTCTACCCTTTTTATCGAGCCGATGGCTGTCGTCAATTTGAATAATGAGCTCAAGGAGCTTTTCATAAAGGAGCAGGATGAGATTGAAAAAATCCTTGCAGCGCTCAGCGACAAGGTTGCCATGAATGCGGCTGCTTTGGAGCAGGACTATGAGATTCTTTCAGAGCTTGACTTCATTTTTGCAAAAGCAAATCTGGCTAAATCATATAACGGTGTGGCACCGGAGTTCAACACCGAGGGACATATCAATATCAGAAAGGGCCGTCATCCGCTTTTGGATGCTAAAAAGGTGGTCCCTATAGATGTACGGCTCGGCGAGGACTATAAGCAGCTCATCATCACCGGACCAAACACCGGCGGTAAAACTGTTTCACTAAAGACTGTCGGACTTTTGACTCTCATGGGTCAGGCAGGTCTTCACATTCCTGCGGCTGACAGGTCAAAGCTCGCCATCTTTGAGGATGTCTTTGCGGATATAGGCGATGAACAGAGTATTGAGCAAAGTCTCAGTACCTTCTCGTCTCACATGACCAATATCGTAAAAATTCTTGAAAAAGCTGATGACAGAAGCCTTTGCCTGTTCGATGAGCTCTGCTCGGGAACCGACCCGACAGAGGGTGCGGCACTTGCCATCTCAATTTTAAACAGACTGCACCAGTATGGTGCCATCACCATGGCCACCACACACTACAGTGAGCTGAAGGTATATGCACTTTCCACAGACGGTGTGGAAAATGCCTGCTGCGAGTTCAACGTGGAGACTTTAAGCCCTACCTACCGCCTGTTAATCGGTATTCCTGGAAAGAGTAACGCATTTGCGATCTCATCAAAGCTTGGTCTGGACGAAAACATCATCGAGGATGCAAAAAGCAGAATTAATGATAACGACCTCGATTTCGAGGATCTGATTGCAAGCCTCGAATCACAGCGACAGACTATCGAAAAGGAACAGCTTGAAATCAACAGCTACAAGGCCGAGATTGAAAAGCTCAAGAAACAGCTCGAAGAGAAAAATGAGCGCATAGACAAGAGCAAAGACAAGATTTTACGCGAGGCAAATGAGGAAGCCTACAAGATACTGCAGGATGCAAAGGAACTTGCCGACAAAACCATCCGCAATTTCAACAAATACGGACAGGGGCAGGCTCCTATGAGCCAGATGGAAAAGGAGCGCTCTGCCCTTCGTGACAAGATGAATGACAAGGAAAAGAAGCTGTCAGACATCAAGAAAAACACTGCCAAGGCAAATCACAAGGCGCCTAAGAAGCTGCGCATCGGTGATTCTGTGCTTGTACTCTCCCTCAATCTGAAGGGAACCGTCCACACTCTGCCAAACGCCAAGGGCGATTTGTATGTGCAGATGGGTATACTGCGCTCGCTGGTTAACATTAATGACCTCGTGCTCTTAAACGACGATGTATCTCCTGCCAAGAAGTACGGCGGCAGCGGAAGCAAGATAAAGATGAGCAAATCGCTGTCAGTTTCATCAGAAATCAACCTGATAGGAAAGACTACGGATGAGGCACTTGCTCTCTTGGATAAATACTTAGACGACGCATATATCGCTCATCTTTCATCAGTGCGCATTGTCCACGGAAAAGGCACCGGTGCACTGCGAAAGGCTGTGCATGGACTTTTAAAGAGGACAAAAACTATTGCGGAATACCATCTCGGTGAGTTTGGTGAGGGCGATGCCGGAGTAACCATCGCAACCTTTAAATAACGACAATGTACTTTTACGGAATATAAATAAATTTTAAGAAGGAGATTAGAAATGGCTGTTAAACAGAAAATACTGATAGTAGACGACGACAACAATATAGCAGAGCTTATATCTCTATATCTGACCAAGGAATGCTATGACACCAAAATCGTAAATGACGGTGAGCAGGCTCTTATCGCGTTCGAGCACTACAAGCCAAACATGCTTCTTTTGGACCTCATGCTTCCGGGCATAGACGGCTATCAGGTATGCCGTGAGATACGTGCAAAGTCCGATGTGCCGATTATCATGCTCTCCGCAAAGGGCGAGGTATTTGACAAGGTTTTAGGCCTGGAGCTTGGCGCCGACGACTATATACTCAAGCCCTTTGACTCAAAGGAGCTTGTGGCAAGAGTCAAGGCCGTGCTCAGACGCTTCCAGCCTGCAAAGCCGGAGGCCTATGCTTCCGTAGATATCAAGTGTGTGGAGTACCCAGGGCTTATTGTAAATCTGTCGAACTACTCTGTCACTTATGACGGACAGCAGATTGATATGCCGCCAAAGGAGCTTGAGCTTTTATATTTTCTTGCCTCATCTCCAAATCAGGTGTTTACAAGGGAGCAGCTTCTGGACAACATATGGGGCTATGAATATGTCGGCGACACCCGCACTGTCGATGTGCATGTAAAGCGTCTCCGCGAGAAAATCAAGGACAAGCCAACCTGGCGCATCGCAACTGTCTGGGGTATCGGATACAAGTTTGAGGTAAAATAATAATGAAGCACACCATCTACTCTAAGCTGTTAATCAGCTACCTGATTTACGGTGTCATCGCTTTTTTCATTATATGCACCTTTACACAGCATCTCACCACAGACTATATTGAAAAGCAGGAGGCTTCCAATCTCTACAGGGAGGCCTCCATCATAGCAGGTGACTATGCCAGTGAATACTTTGGTTCATCCATGTCGCTTAGCGATTTCCAGAATCACATGAAAATCGTAGCCGACTATATGGATGCCGAGGTATGGGTGGTCAGCCCTGACGGTGAGCTGCTCATGGACTCAGATGATCCGTCAATAGGCATTGATATCCAAAATGACAGTTCTAAGCCTGTAGTGATAAATGGATTTGATGTCACCGATTTTGGCAGCGACAACTATATGATTGGAAATTTTTACGGCTCCTTCAAGCATAGGATGCTGTCCGTATTTTCCCCGGTAAATGTCTCGTACCAGAATATCGGCTACATAGTCATTCACAAGACAATGAGCCATATCACGGCAGGTGTAAACGGTTTTATGAATATCTCCTTTTACACTGTAGCGCTCATTTTTGTAGTGGCATTTATTATGCTTGTCACGATGAGCCGCTCCATTTACCGTCCTATCTCCAAAATCACAAAGACCGCAAAGAAGTATGCAAAGGGCGATTTCACTGCCCAGATTGATGTACATTCCAATGACGAAATCGGCTATCTGGCAAACACACTAAACTACATGGCAACGGAGCTAGATACGCTTGAGGAGGATCAGCGCAAGTTTGTTTCCAACGTGTCACACGACTTTCGCTCCCCTCTTACCTCGATAAAGGGCTACGTGGAGGCAATGCTGGACGGAACCATTCCTGTTGAGATGCAGGATAAATACTTAAACATCATCCTTTTTGAGACCGAGAGGCTTAATAAGCTCACCAAGAGTCTTATCGATCTGAACCAGTTCGGTCATCACGGCATACATCTGGATATTGCCGATTTTGACATCAATACAATGATCCGCACGACAATCCTTACCTTCGAGGGTAAATGCAATGAAAAGGGCTTAAGCTTTGACCTGCTGCTCACCGGAAAAGAGCTTTTCGTGCGCGGTGATATGGTCAAAATCCAGCAGATTCTTTACAACCTGATAGACAACGCTGTGAAGTTTTCAAATAATGATTCGAGTATCAAGATTGAGACGAGTATCAGAAATGAAAAGGTGTTTATATCAGTAAAGGATCACGGTATCGGTATACCAAAGGACAGCCTTTCAAAGATCTGGGAACGCTTCTACAAGAGTGATTTATCCCGCGGAAAGGATAAGCGCGGTACGGGACTTGGCCTGTCTATAGTTAAAGAAATCGTGCAGGCGCATGGTGAGAATATAAATGTGATAAGCACTGAGGGTGTGGGAACTGAGTTTATATTTACGCTGCCTCTCAGCAAAAAAGAAGGGTGAGGCGCAGCTCATCAAATGATTGGTGGTGGGCGCCTCGCTTTTTAGGTTGTGAAGCTGCCGGCATAGCACACAGTATATTCCTCAGAAAAATGTGAAGTCAGCCGCGGTTCTTTATCCGGACAGGTTACGATTTTATTTATGTTTTCTTTCTTCTTTAATTTATGGAACTCCGCGGCAGTTCACATTTTTCTTCGGAACACACTGTATGCTCTCCGGCTAATTCAGGTTTACGAGCGAGGCGCTTTGCTACCTTGCATTCTGGCAGTGCCGGACTTATTTCACTGGCGTGAAATTTTGTCCGGCACTTTTTACTTTTTAAATTTAAAGCTCATTTCACTTATGCGAAATGAGCTTTATTTTATATCATATTCTTATGGTTCATATTTGCTGCCGGACGGGTCGGTTACTGTGTAGTCGCCGCCGGATATGTCGGCTGTGGTTTCAAAGTCTGTGATGTCCTGATTTACGGTACCCTCGAACAGGTCATATGTGAAGGTGTAGCCCTGTGCCGATACTGCTTTGACATATATTTTGATATTGCTTGCGGCTGTGACAGGGATTAAGTCTTCGATTTTGACTGTGCCTTCGAGGCTATGGAGCTTACCGTCGTCCTCTTTTGAGGCATCAGAGGTATCATTTTCCGTGTTATTCTTTGAGCCATCTTTTTTGGCATCATCCTTCCGGCTTAAGGCGGATGTGATGGAGTCTGTGTCTGCAGAGTCTGCACTATCTGTGCCGTTTTCTGCCAACAGCTGTCTGATATCGTAGGTCTTTAGCTCTGTTCCTGAGCTTGCAACTACAAGCTGCACACTGTTAAAGTCAAAGTAATCATTTCCCATGACTGCTACATCTACATCTGTGCCAAGCTTTATGCTGCCATTGTCAAAGGTTGGTTTATTGGCAAGTATGCCGGATGCTACATTTTTGAACACTGATGTCACACCTTCAAACTCATCGAGCACCTCTGTGCTTCTCTTATTTCCGTCAACAAACAGAAATGTCACATTGCCTGCATAGTCCTCAGACAGTGGAAGGGTGGCCTCACCCGTATACTTGATGCCGTTTAGCTCGAGCGGTATCTCGTTTGTACCGAAAAATACACTGGTTTTTGTATCCTCTGTGTACTCCTTTGGCACCACCGAGACAGAGACTGTGTATGTCATATCGGTAAAATCTGCACTTTTTAAGGAAATATCCCAGTCTGTTATGAGGCTGGCCTCCTCCTCAAGAGTGGACTTGATATCATCCTGCATGGTCTGCACATCGGAAAGTATCACCGATGTGTTGTCTGATGTGTATGACATCTGTGTCTCGAGCTTTTTTATCCTGTTATTAAGCAATACTGCCCCCGCAATAAGTGCGGCGAGCAGTATTATGGTAATCGCATTGAAAATATTTTTTTTCAAATTCATATTATAGTGTTATTCCTCATCTTCCTCTGCAGCCACAGCTATTCCAAGCTCCTCAAGCTGCTTTGGATCTACAGTTCCGGGTGCCTCTGACATGAGGTCCGAAGCGTCCTTTACCTTAGGGAATGCAATAACCTCCTTGATATTGTCTGTATGCAGCATATGCATGCAGATACGGTCAACACCAAAGGCAAGTCCTGCGTGTGGCGGTACACCATATGAGAATGCATCAAGCAGGAATCCAAACTGCTCATGTGCACGCTCCTTTGTGAAACCAAGCACCTCAAACATCTTCTCCTGGATGTCATCCTGATGGATACGCACTGAGCCTCCACCGAGCTCTGTACCATTGAGTACGATATCATATGCCTTTGCACGAACTGCGCCCGGATCTGAGTCTATCTTGTCCCAATCCTCCTCCATAGGCATAGTGAATGGATGATGCATTGCCATAAATCTGTTTTCCTCATCAGACCACTCAAGGAGTGGGAACTCTGTTACCCAGAGGAAATTGTACTTGTTCTCATCAATCAGGCCAAGCTCAGCTCCGAGCATGAGACGAAGTGCTCCAAGTACATTCCATACGATTTTATTCTTGTCTGCTGCGAAAAGGAGTAAATCTCCCGGCTTTCCGTTCATCTTTGCAACAAGTGCATCAAGCTCAGCTTCTGTCATAAACTTGGCAAATGATGACTTGTATGTGCCATCCTCATTGATGCACAGATAAGCAAGTCCCTTTGCTCCACAGCCCTTTGCATGCTCTACAAGCTTGTCAATTTTCTTACGAGGCATCTTTGCCTGTCCCTCTACATTGATACCGCGGACAGAGCCACCGTTTTCAAGAGCTCCTGTGAATACTCCAAAGCCACAGTCCTTTACCACATCCGAAACATCGCAAAGCTCCATACCAAAACGTGTATCAGGCTTGTCAGAACCAAATCTGTCCATAGCCTCCTGCCAAGGCATACGCTTAAACGGAATCTCAACATCCACATTTATGACCTCTTTAAAAAGGTGCTTTAACAGTCTCTCATTTACCTCGATTACATCATCGATATCTACAAATGAAAGCTCCATATCTGCCTGTGTAAACTCAGGCTGTCTGTCTGCACGCAGATCCTCATCACGGAAGCATCGTGCAATCTGGAAATATCTGTCATAGCCTGAAGCCATCAGAAGCTGCTTAAAGAGCTGTGGTGACTGTGGAAGCGCATAAAAATGTCCGTGGTGTATACGGCTTGGCACGAGATAGTCTCTGGCGCCCTCCGGTGTAGACTTGCAAAGGATTGGTGTCTCTATCTCCAAAAATCCCTCGTTTGCCATAAAGTCACGCATCACGCGAAGCACATTGCTTCTGAGCATGAGATTTCTCTGGATATCAGGACGGCGAAGATCCAGATAACGGTATTTAAGTCTGATGTCTTCGCTGGTCTTTGAATTCTCCTCAATATGGAATGGAGGTGTCTGTGCCTCTGAAAGCACTCTGATTGATGTAGCGATAACCTCGATATCACCTGTCTTTAAGTTCTCATTGACAGCAGCTGTTCTCTTCTGAACAGTTCCCTCAACTGCGATGACGAACTCACTTCTTAAGGCGCCTGCCTTTTCAAAGCCCTCTGCACCTACATTTTCCTCACCGAATACTATCTGAAGTATTCCGCTTCTGTCTCTTAAATCTACGAAAATGAGACTTCCTAAATTTCTTCTCTTCTGTACCCAGCCCATCACGGTGACCTTCTCACCTATATTGGCATTTGATACCTCTGTACATCTATGGCTTCTATGTAAGCCCTGCATTGATTCTGCCATTTTATGCTCCTTATATTTCTACTATATATTTATTCTAATGTCTGTCTGGTACCGCTGCTACACAGCTAATCTGCTGCTTATCAGATTCCTATCTGTTAAAGAACTCAACAAACTCCTCGTAGCCCTCTTTCATAAGCTGCTCCTTCTGGAATTTCTTGTTCTTGTTCATGCGCACAACAAGCACCTGCTGTCCGTTTGCTCTTGCGTCTTTTGCCTGGTTCATGACATCAACAAGCTTGTCTGCCGGATATTTCTTCTCAACCAGATAAGCCACCTTCTTTGGACTCTCAGGAATCTTGAAGCCGCTCTCCATGAGAAGCAGTATAATTCTCTCAAAACCGATTGAAAAACCACAGGCAGGTACATCATTTCCGGTGAACTTTCCAATCATCTTGTCATATCGTCCGCCACCGCCACAAGCTGCGCCAAGCTCAGGCATTGATATCTCAAAAATAGTTCCTGTGTAGTAGCTCATTCCACGAACAAGTGTAGGGTCAAATACGAGCTCAAACTTTGCTCCCTTTGTGGCATTGACAGCAGTAGCTATCTCTGTCATATTTGTAACCACTTCTTCGTCTAAATATTCACCGAGCTTTTCTGAAAGTATATTTACACCCTCAGTGACATCCCTTGTCTGCTCCAAAAGCTTGAACAAATCAAGATATTTGTCAATATTTTCCTGTGGATAGCCATCCTGTGCAAGCTCACTTGCAACGCCTTCCACTCCTATCTTGTCCATCTTATCGAGTGTGATAAATACGCTGTCGTAGTTCTCCTCAGCAAAACCACTGTAAGCAGCCATTGCCTTTAGGATTCTTCTCTCGTTGATTCTTATCTCAAAGTTCTCGAAGCCGAGTCTGCCGATTGTGGTAGTGGTTGCTGTAATCAGCTCTATCTCTGCCAGATTGCTTGGCTCTCCGAGTATATCTATATCACACTGTGTAAACTGTCTGTAGCGGCCTCTCTGAGGTCTGTCTGCTCTCCACACGCTGCCCATCTGAAGTGCCTTAAACGGCGATGGCAGGTTGTTGGCATTGTTTGAATAATATCTTGAAAGTGGCACTGTAAGGTCATAGCGCATTCCAAAGTCTACTACATCCGACTCTTCCTTTGCTGTCTCCAGATTCAGCTTCTCGCCTCTCTTCATTACCTTGAAGATCAGCTTCTCATTTTCTCCGCCCTGCTTGCTTGTGAGATTTGCTATATTCTCCATGCATGGTGTCTCTATCGGTGTAAATCCGAAGCTTCTGTATGTATCCTTGATCACGCTTGTCACATAATCACGGATTTCCATCTCTGCAGGTAGTATATCCTTCATGCCGTTGACCGGCTTTTTGCTCAGTGCCATTTGGTTTCCTCCATCTATATTAAAATATTGAATTCATTAGCTATTCTATTATACTTTTCGGTTTTGCAATCGTCAAGGGTTTATGGCAATTATACGGACTGCAAAGATAACGAGCATCTGCTGTGAAAGGTTGCAAATGCAAATGCACATCTACTGCGGCGGATTGCAGATGCCACACGGAGACAAACCCATGGATTTTGCTTCATCAAGCGTTACCTCTGTGTCACTCTTTTTCAAGGTTCGACAGCCCGCCCGGTGATATTTCTTACCTGTTGCAGTGATATGAACCATCGTCTCGCTGTTTGAGGAATCTGCAGCGCTATTTTCTGTTGCTGAGGTGTCTGAGCCTGATGATGCACTTCCTGTGGTGCCATCCAGCCAGCTGTCACCATTCTCATAGTTTATTCCGACTCCGGGCTGCACATTATAGCAATAGACATTAAAAAGTATGCCGCCACCGTTATCCTCAACCGACTTTGCCTCTATGAGAACGCCGTTTGCAACAAGATTGCTGCCAGAGAACATAGGAGTCACCCTGTAGAGCACATGATTTCCTGTATTGTTTACATAATCCGCTACCAGATTCTCAAACGGAAGCATCCCCTCCACATTCAGATATCTCGTACCGGTAATAAGGTTCTTTGGATTGGCATTCTCACCGGCAAGCTGATAGCCAATAAGATGACAGCGATTGTATAAATACCTGTCCTTTATCACATCATACTTCACCGTATGCCAGCCTGATGGCTTTATCATGCCTATCTTGCCACGCTCCTCAGTCGGCATGATATCCTTGCAGATATTGGCATAAGCCACACCGCATCTGCCAAGCGAATCCAAATCACTGTAATTTTCAAAAGCAGTGGTAGTCATATCGCTGTCCGTAAAAAAAGGCTCATTATTGTTGACGGCCACGTATGCCTTGCCATCATATGCCGGAATCGCATCAAGGGAAACGTAGGAATTGTTGTTTACAAGATCCTCCTGCGGCCCATCCGTTTTATCCTTGCTGCCTAAAGCACCGGAAGAATCCTCCCCTGCCACTACTGCTCCTGCGGCATGCCCGGCACCTTCAGTGCCGGATAAATCAGTGGAGGCACAGCCTATAAAAATTGTAGCAATTGCAAGTAACTCACATAGTGTAATTGCAGCTGTTTTCCTTAACTTTAGCCATATGTTCATATAAAATCACTCTTTCTATCAATCGATTGATATTGGATTTTCCCTAATTACAATAAATTAAATGAATACTTAAATTACTAAACCTAATATACTTTTATTTCCTCGCTTCATTTATTATAGCAAACATTTGTTTGTTTTTCAACCCTTGCTGTAAAGCTATACATTTCCGTGTGCACCACAACCGGGCGGAGCTTACGGCCCGAACTCAAAAAAGCCACCCCAGGCATAACACCCGGTGTGGCTTTTAATCATGTATTATGAAATTATGTGAATCACCTAATGTGAATCAACACTGCTATATTGCAGAACAAATCTACTCGCAAAGCTTAGAAAACTCATCCGCAACAAACTGAACCTTGGTTCCGATAATAACCTGAACAGAATTCTTGCCAGGCTTCATAACGCCTGCAACACCTGCAGATTTAATCTTCTTGTCATCAACCTGAGTGATATCCTTAACCTCAAGTCTGAGTCTTGTGATGCAGTTGTCAATGCTTGCAATATTGTCTTTGCCACCGCAGCCCTCAAGAATAGTCTTTGCTACTGCTGTGTAGTCATTGTTAGAAAGCACTGCCTTCTTCTCTGCCTCGACATCATCGTCCTCTCTACCAGGGGTCTTAAGATTCCATTTCTTGATAGCGAAATAGAATACAATGTAGAATACGATAAAAGCTGCGATTCCAAGAGGAATGATGAGCCATGTCCTTGCTGCAGCCGGAAGTGAAGATGAGAATAATAAATCCATCGCACCGGCTGAGAATGAGAAGCCTGCTCTAAATCCAAGAGCTACTGTAACCATTGTGAAAATACCATAAAGTAAAGCATAAATCACATAGAGACCAGGGGCAAGGAACATAAATGCAAACTCGAAAGGCTCTGTAACACCACAGATGAATGCACAGATAGCTGCAGAAGCAAGGATACCGATGGCAGCCTTTTTCTTAGCAGGCTTTGCGCACTTAACCATAGCAAGTGCTGCACCAGGAATACCAAACATCATACATGGGAAGAAACCTGACATGTACATTCCGAGGCTCCATGAAACATCCTTTGATGTCTCGCCTGCCCAGAAATGTTTGAGGTCTCCAAGTCCGATAGTATCGAACCAGAATACATTGTTTAATGCGTGGTGTAATCCTGTAGGAATTAACAGACGGTTCAGGAATGCATAGATACCTGCGCCGACTACATCAAGACCAACGATTGCTTTACCGATAGATACAAGAGCACCGAAAAGTAATGGCCATACAAACAGTAATACTACAGATACAAGGATTGAAACAACACCTGCGATAATTGCTACGCAACGCTTGCCACTGAAGAATGACAGCCAGTCAGGAAGCTTTGTATCCTTAAATCTGTTGTAACACAAAGAACCAATAATACCGGCCAAGATACCAATAAATGGGTTTTGAATCTTGTCGAATGCAAGTGTCTTTGTAGCGCTGTCAGCGATAGATGGCATGATTGTGGTAACAAAGCCTGTAGACAGGAGTGTTGTCATCATCAGCCATGAAGCTAAAGCTGCAATACCGCCAGTACCGTCGTTCTTATCCGACATACCGACACCAACGCCGATTACAAAAAGGATGGCCATGTTGTCAATCAAAGCGCCCCCGGCTTTAACTAAAAACAGACCTATTAAATTTCGCGCACCTTCGATATCACCACCTTGCATGGTTGCAGGACATAAATAATATCCAATACCCATGAGGATACCACAGATAGGAAGCACCGCTACGGGAAGCATTAAAGCTTTACCCAGTTTTTGAAGAAATTTCATAAATTTCCCCTCCTTTACATTATGTATACTAAACTGGAGATACTCCAATAAAGTTCGTTATTATTATATAATTATATTCAAATCTACGCGAGACTTAAAATCTCATCACCGGCGGATACATCCCCCTCTTTGAGCATCTTTATCTCACTATAATCAGCAGTGTTGCCAATTAAAACCGGAGTAATGACATTAAGATCTGCTGCCTTAATCTGCTTCAGGTCAGCCTCCATCAAAAGGTCACCCTTCTTCACCTGATCACCAACGGAAATATGTGATTTAAAAGGATCACCCTTTAGTGTCACTGTATCAAGACCAATGTGCAAAAGCAACTCGACTCCCTGAGTGGTCGTCATGGTAAAAGCATGAAGCGTATCAAATACAGCTGTCACCTCACCATCCGCCGGAGCGTAAAACCTGCCCTCAGAAGGAATCACGGCCACGCCGTCTCCCAATATCTTCTCAGAAAAGGTAGGATCCGGAACCTCTGTAATAGGAACCACTCTGCCGTTGCACGGAGAACAGATCACCTTTCCCTTTGACTTATTCTTAAAAAAACCTAACATGATATCTCCTTTCCGTCGATATACACACTCACAATATCCAAATCATCATTGAGAAGCACAAAATCTGCTCTCTTTCCTGCAGAAATGCTGCCTGCTTCATCATAGATGCCAATCTCCTTAGCCGGATTGGCTGTAGCACACATAATTGCCTCCTCAAGCGGAATACCTGCCTGCCTTACTGTGAAACGCATACAATCCATCAGATTGGTTGCCGAGCCGGCAATTGTTCCATCATGGAGTGTGGCAAGCGGACCTCTGACCGTCACTGCCTGTCCACCGAGTGTATACTCGCCATCCTCAAGCCCTGTGGCTCTCATGCTGTCACTTATTAAAATCATGCGCTTCGCACCAAACATGGCAAATGTTGCCCTGATAACCGACGGATGAATATGCACTCCGTCACAAATGAGCTCTGCATGACAATTTTCTGAATCTCTCACAGCCCCGATAACTCCCGGATTCCTGTGATGAAGCGGTGGCATCGCATTATACAAATGTGTGGCATGGCTTGCACCATGCTCAATAGCCTCTACCGCGGTGTCATAATCAGCCGCTGTGTGTGCTATTGAAACCACAACACTTCCTCTTACCCTGTCTATAAAATCAATCGCGCCCGGCTCCTCCGGAGCAATATCTACAAGCTTTATCAAGCCATTGGCCGCATCCTGAAGCTCACAGAAATAATCATAATCACATCGCATGATATTCTCTGCCGCCTGTGCGCCCTTTTTAGAAGGACTGATAAAAGGTCCCTCCATATTGATACCTACAAGATGTGCACCACCATGATAATTATAATCACCGGCATTTTTCATGACACTCAAAAGCTCATCCCTTTGAATGGTCATAGTAGCCGGACACACGCTCGTCACTCCGATAGAAGCCTCATATGCTGTAATCACATCAAGTGCCTCTTTGGTGCCATCACACATATCAGCTCCCTTGCATCCATGAAAATGAATATCCACAAGACCCGGTATCATGATAAGACCTGATGCATCTATAATCTCCTGCGGTGCGCTGTCATTAGCCGCGTCCGTGTCAGCTGTTCTCTCCAAAACACTGTCAAAACGGCCATCCTTAACGACAACATCACCTTGCATAAAGCTGCCATCCTCTGTAAATACCCTTGCATTTTTTATTATCATATACATGCACCTTCTAACTAAAAAACATCTACAAGCAACTCAGAGCAGCCTCATCCGCTACAAGCGTAACATCATTGTGCAGCTGTAATACAGAAGCCGGCACCTGTGGTGTAATCGGTCCAAAGAAAGCCTTGTGCACAATCTCTGCCTTATCCTCACCACTTGCAACAATAAGAATCTTCTTAGCCTGCATGATGGTCTTTATGCCCATCGTATAAGCCTGCTTCGGAACATCATCAGCCGATGCAAAGAAGCGCTTATTGGCCTCAATAGTAGACTCTGTCAGATTCACACAGTGTACCTGCTTGTCAAAAGACTCGCCAGGCTCATTAAAACCGATATGACCATTGTGTCCGATACCAAGAAGCTGCAAATCAACACCGCCAAGAGACTGAATCAGCTCTGTATAGCGCTTGCACTCCTTCTGTGAATCCGGCTCCATGCCGTTTGGCAGGTGAGTATTCTCAACCGGAATATTCACATGATCAAACAAATTCTGATGCATAAAATAATAGTAGCTCTGGTCATTCTCACGGCTTAATCCCTTGTACTCATCAAGGTTCACCGTCATAACCTCTGAGAAGTCCAAATCCCCCTTCTTGAACCACTCAACGAGCTGCTTATACAAGCCGATAGGTGTAGAGCCTGTAGCCAGTCCCAATACACAATTAGGCTTCATAATCACCTGTGCCGATACGATATTTGCAGCCTTTCTGCTCATATCTGCATAATCCTTAGCCTGATATATTCTCATGAAAAATCCCCCCAATTCGTAAAATATACCCAATACTATCTGTACAACCTTCAAATGTGTTGCTTGATTGCATATATGCATTTTACCCTATATAGTACATTTTGTCCAGTACTTTTTGTCATATTTTGCATATTTTATAAAAAAAACATTAAATTTCAATGCGGTGAAGTGGTAAAATTGCATAAAAATTCACTTCACCCGAATCTATAATTATTCACCTACCACCCTGCATCTCTTTCTGTAGAACTAAAATAACCCGTTACACTTATATCTCGTATAGCGGATTACCCTGTAAAATACAATTATTTATAATCTTGAGTGTCCAGCCATAGACCATCATACTGTCATTATTAAGAGAAAATGACAGCATATTTTTATCAGAGAGCAGTGAATTACTTTGTCACATATGTCAGAAAGGCGGTCTTGTCTTCCGTGATTAGCATTGTAAGCAGATAAGCACAAAAGAAACCACCGCAGGAATTTAGCTTAGTTAAAGCGTTAAATTCTGCGGTAGTTTTAATTATGCAGTCTTTTTAATTTCTATATCCATAATACCAATACCAATATAGCGCATTCACCAGATTTTTTAATTCCTCAGATGAATTTCCGCTATTAATGACCTTCTGTGAATAGCTGAACGGACCATAGTCCAGCTCGAAAATACAGGCCTTATTCTTTTCGGTGACTTTGCATGCAAAAATACTATTCAGGTTGCGTGCCATTATTCCGTTTATATCTACACAATACACCCCATCTGAAGCCTTTTTAGGTGTCAGACTGACTTCATTGCCATCTGCATTAACATAGCTGAACTTGTAATTGTTTATATCACAGCCTTCGTTCACCATAAAATAATGTCTTACTGTCATCTCAGACTTACATATCAGAGAGCTTCCGTAATATGTCAGTCCATTACTCTGACTATTTGCACTATCTGTTTTAATAACAGCCTTATATCTGTCTCTTATACACATCTCCGAGCCCACGAGACCGATCAGTAT
>ENA-OWYH01000483-OWYH01000483.1-human-gut-metagenome-genome-assembly--contig:-NODE-483-length-15983-cov-7.753893_pt1 | contig 15983 bp, 10 predicted proteins | sample MGYA00249746_ERZ652078 | MGnify/ENA primary metagenome ERZ652078 (study PRJEB26925, sample SAMN05827095) | human gut metagenome | biome: ENVO:2100002; feature: ENVO:00000062; material: ENVO:00002003... | reverse complement strand
GATACTGATCGGTCTCGTGGGCTCGGAGATGTGTATAAGAGACAGGTTTTTTACACACATCTTGATGTATCCCAATGCCGTGTCCGATTGCAAGTCAAAGGATTCAGTTTCAAACTTATCCCATAATGAAGTAAATACATCTGAAACGATATCTTCACGTGTTTCTTTATCATCAACAAACCTTTTTGCATACAAACAAAATGGGGCATAATACTCCTCATAAAGTTGTTTGAAAGTCCGTTCTTTAGTTTGTTTGGAAAAAGATATTTTCATTATTTAGAGATTCTGTAGTTTTTCATTTTGCTGCAAATATATAATAAGATAATTATCAGAGCCTAATTTTCGATTCTTTTTTTTGCTTTCAACACTAATGAATAGAAAATAATCAGATGAGGCTGTCCTTTTGTATATAGGTTGATTGTATTATATATAAACGGGATTAAAATATGAAAAACAAGTTTTTTTTATTGGCTATAACCTTTTGTTTGCCAATACATTCTCAAGGAGTTTCCAAGTCTTTTATTCCGATGGCTGAAATACCTGCCGGAAGTTTTTATATGGGAAGTGACGGATTAGGCGAAGATTTTGATGAGGCTCCTATCCATCAGGTAGTAATCTCTCGCCCGTTTCGTATGGGAATCACTGAAATAACGAATGCGCAATATGAGTCATTCCGTCCGAAACATCGGGCATTACGAGGAAAAAACGGTGTTTCGCTGGAAGATGATGAAGCAGTCGTCAATGTGAGTTATTCCGATGCTGTTGCCTTTTGTGAATGGCTTAGCCGGAAAGAAGGCAAAAACTATCGTTTGCCAACAGAAGCGGAATGGGAATATGCTTGTCGGGCAGGCACATACACACTATTTTCTACAGGAGACGGGTTACCTGCAGTTTATCATCGGAATCAAAAAGTGGTTCGTGACTTTGATCCGGTATCTTTAAAAGTAGCTCAGACTCCTCCTAATACATTCGGGCTTTATGATATGCATGGAAATGTGGAAGAATGGTGCTTGGATTGGTATGCTTCTTATTCCGCAGAAAAGCAGAAAGACCCGGCAGGACCATTGGCAGGAGAGTTTCGGGTCACTAGAGGAGGGAGTCATCACACCCCGGAGAAATACTTGCGAAGTGCCAATCGACTGGCTATGCTCCCGGAAGATAAACATTCCCAAACCGGATTTAGAATTGTGGAAGCAGATACTCGTTTGAATGTATCGGGAACATCTGCCCCTGTCCCGTTCAATCAGGAATCTGTAAAAAATACATCTATAAAATGGAAAAAAGTATCTGCTATCACACCGATGTTTCTGCCTCCGATACCATTTGTGGTACGTCCGGCATGTGATTCGAATACCCCATTTTATCTGCATAATCATCAGCCTGCAGTTACGTGGTGTGATAATGGAGATTTGCTGGCAATATGGTTTTCTGCAAATGAAGAGAATGGGAGAGGGATGGTAGTACTCGGTTCCCGCTTGCGTGCCGGGCACACTGATTGGGATGTGGCTTCTTTATTCTTTAAAGTTCCGGATCGGAATATGACAGGAAGCGCTTTGCTCAATGATGGAAAAGGAAAATTGTATCATATCAATGGAATGGAAGCATCGGGTGACTGGCAGAATCTCGCAATGGTACTACGTACCAGCACAGATAACGGTGCTTCATGGAGCACTCCTAAACTGATAGCTCCCGAACATACCAAACGTCATCAGGTAATAGCTGGTACGATTCGCACACGTGAGGGATGGCTGGTTCAAGCCTGTGATGCGGGTCCCGGCAGTCATGATGGGGCAGCTGTTCAAATCAGTAAAGATGAAGGAAAAACATGGTGCGATCCTTGGGATGGCGCTCCTTTGCCAGACTTCAAAGAAGAAGGAACGGGAAGTACAATCGCAGGTATCCATGCGGGAATTGTACAATTAGGGAACGGAAGTTTGATGGCTATGGGACGTGGTAATAGCATACGGAATAAAGAAGGAAAACTCCGAATGCCAATGAGCATATCAGATGATATGGGAAAGACCTGGAAATATATAGCAAGCGAACTCCCTCCTATTGACGGAGGTCAGCGTCTTGTTTTAATGAGACTGAATGAAGGCCCTTTATTATTGGTGTCTTTTACAGACCATCCGCAACGTACGCCTTTGGAAGAACGTGGTCTGGAATTTAAAGATAAAAATGGAAATGTGAAGAAAGGATATGGCATGTATGCGGCTCTTTCCTACGATGAGGGAAAAACATGGCCGGTAAGAAAACTACTGACGGACGGTGAATATCGTTTTTTAAACGGTGGAGCATGGACGGGATATTTCGAAATGGATGAAAATCATGCTGAACCACGTGGCTATCTTGCAGGAACACAAACTCCTGATAATGTGGTTCATATCCTTAGTAGCCGATTGCATTACCGCTTCAATTTGGCCTGGCTCGAAAAATAAAATAAAAAAAGTTTGTTTTTGCTGTCCTTTTCCAATTACTTCAGTTGTATTATAAGTGTAATTACAATTAAAAGATAAGATTTTGAAAGAAAATATGGAAAATATGAGTCCGGAATCATTGCTCCGTAAAGCACAAGCATTGGGAGATGATATTAAAGAAATGGAATCCATTGATGTATTGGGTGCCTATTATCAAGCACAAGCCAAACTAAAAACTAATAGAAGAAAGAACATGTATAATCAACTGATGCGTTATGCGGCATTTCTGACTATACCTTTATTTCTCTCTTCTCTGGTTTTGGGATATTTATATTTTAGTGGAACAGAAACCGACGAAAAATATGCAGAGGTGGTAACCGCTACCGGTTCTGTCATACGTTATGAACTTCCGGATCATTCTGTAGTATGGTTGAATGCAGGTAGTACATTGCGTTATCCTACCACTTTCAAGAAAGACAACCGGTTGGTAGAGTTGAAGGGTGAAGCATATTTCGAAGTGCAGGCAGACAAAGATCGTCCTTTCTATGTAAATACTCCGAATGGCTTGAGCGTATATGTTTATGGTACCAAATTTAATGTAGCTGCTTATGAGGATGATAATTATATAGAAACAGTATTGGAAAAGGGTAAGGTAAATGTGATAACCCCCGATCAGGAAACAATTGTATTGGCTCCTGGAGAACAGTTGCTTTACGACAAACAGAGTCAAAAGTCGAAAAAAAATAAAGTGGATGTCTATGGAAAGATAGCTTGGAAAGATGGAAAACTAATTTTCAGAAATGCTTCATTGGAAGAAATCCTGAAGCGTCTGGAACGACATTTTAATGTAGAAATTCAGTTTAACAATAGGTCTGGAAAAGAATATAAGTACCGGGCTACTTTCCGGACTGAAACTCTGTCGCAGATATTGGATTATCTGGCCAGGTCTGCCGATTTAAAATGGAAAATTGAAGAACCGCAACAACAGGCAGATGATACATTATCAAAGACTAAAATTAGAGTAGATTTATATTAGAGTAGTAACCCTTAAAATAAAAGCCCATGGAATAACACAAGAGAATAAAAGAAAGGAAGAAAGCTGCTACCAACAGCTGTCTTCCTCCGAATTTTCCAGATTCACGGTACAAGGTCTCGCAAACACTAGCCGGAATCAAAACATAGTTCATTTAGTAATAAACTTTAGTTAGCCACAAATGTATGAAAAAAAATCATTCATTTACAGCATTATGTCCTAAATATGCTTTAAATCTAAAACTTCCTTTAGTTATGAGGATTAGTCTAGCACTACTTTTCGCAGTAGTATTACAACTTTCTGCCGAAGATGGCTATGCCCAGCGAACGCGGGTTGCCATTTCAATGAACAATGTATCTGTAGAACAGGTACTGAATAAAATAGAGGAGACGTCCGACTATGTTTTCCTTTATAATGATAAAACAATTCAGAAGAACCGTATTGTTTCTGTGAGAAACAATTCAGGTAAGATACTGGATATTCTTGATGAGGTGTTTAAAGGAACCAACATTACTTATACAGTGGTTGATAAGCAGATTATCTTGTCTACCAATAAATTGAATGTAACAGAGCAAGATCCGACTATCCAGGTAAAAGGTACAGTGAAAGATACAAAAGGAGAACCTTTGATCGGAGTGAATGTGAAAGTAAAAGGAACAACTACCGGTGCTATTACAGACTTCGACGGAAACTTTCAGATTCAAGCTAAAAAGGGAGCGGTATTGGAGATCTCTTATATTGGATATGCTTCTCAAGAGGTGAAGGTTGCAGATAATAAATCGCTTTCCATTGTGATGACGGAAGATACCAAAGTCTTGAATGAGGTTGTTGTAACGGCTTTGGGCATTAAACGAGAAACTAAGTCTTTGACATACAATGTGCAGCAGATTGGCGGAGACGAAGTGGCAAAGGCGAAAGATATGAATGTGATGAGCAGTCTTGCCGGTAAGGTAGCGGGTGTGAATATCAATGCAAGTTCATCCGGTATTGGAGGTGGTGCCCGTGTGGTAATGCGTGGTACGAAGTCTATATCCGGTAATAACAACGCTCTATATGTAGTAGATGGAGTTCCTTTGGCTAATATATCAGGTGAACAACCTGACGATCAGTATACGGGTGCCGGACAATCCGGTGACGGATTGGCTAACTTCAACGCTGATGATATAGAATCAATTTCAGTACTTAGCGGATCGGCCGCCGCTGCACTATACGGTTCGGCTGCTGCCAATGGTGTGGTACTTATCACAACGAAGAAAGGGGCTGTAGATAAAACCAGATTGACTTACAGTAATAATTCAACTTTCTATTCACCATTCCGATTGCCGGAATTCCAGAATACGTATGGTTCGGAAACTGGAGAGTGGTATAGTTGGGCATCTAAATTGTCATCTCCTACCGATTATGAAGTTAAAGATTTTTTCCAGACAGGTTATAATGTAGCAAACACTGTAAGTCTGACTACAGGGACACAAAAAAATCAAACTTATGTATCCGTAGGTGCTGTGAATGCCCGGGGTATCATTCAGAATAATGACTTGGACAGATATAATTTCTCTGTTCGTAACACGACCTCTATGCTGAATGATAAACTGACGATGGATTTAAGTTTTATGTATTCTAATGTAAAGGAACAGAATATGTTGTCGCAAGGAGAGTATGCCAATCCATTGGTTCCCGTTTATTTATTTCCGCGCGGTGATGATTTCTCGAAATATCAGTATTATGAACGATATGATGTAGACCGTAACATAAAAACACAGTTCTGGCCATTGAAAGAAAATGGATTATCCATGCAGAATCCTTACTGGATTACGAACCGGAATATGTATACCAACAAGAAAGACCGTTTTCTGGCAAGCGGTTCACTAAAATATACGATAACAGATTGGTTGAATGTTTCCGGACGCGTGAAACTGGATAAGGAAACTATCAACTCGGAAAAGAAAATGTATGCTTCCACTTTGAATGTGATTGCTGAAAACTCGGATAAAGGAGCATACGTGCAATCGAACAAGAATACCAGTCAGATATATGCGGATGCCATGTTGAATATCAATAAATATTTTTATCACGACACATGGAATTTGACAGCATCTTTAGGTGCCAGTTTATTGGATTTGGATTATAAGGAGCTTAATTTTGGAGGAGGATTACTGACCATTCCTAATCTGTTTACTTCTAACAATGCGAACGTTTCCGGTAAATTAACCTATAAAAATACGAACTATCACGACCGTACCAATTCTTTATTCGGAACATTCTCATTAGGATATAAGGGCATGGTTTATGTAGACGGTTCGTTACGTAATGACTGGATATCTGCTTTGGCAGGAACAAACCATTCTTCCATATTATATCCTTCTATCGGTGCTTCAGCAATTCTGACTAATATGTTTACAATGAAATCTAACATTCTTTCTTATGCAAAGGTTCGCCTTTCATATAGTGAGGTGGGTAATGCACCGGAAAGATTCAGGGCTATCACTACTTACGCAGTGTTGGGAGGATTGAATACCACTTCTTATTTCCCGATAAAAGACCTTAAACCGGAGAGAACTCATTCATGGGAAGGAGGATTTAATTTAGGTCTGTTTGATAATAAACTGACACTGGACGTGACAGCTTATAAGACATATACAGAGAATCAGCTCTTCAGTCCGGAAATTTCTACAACAACCGGATATTCTAAACTATATGTAAATGCAGGTAAAGTAACGAATAAAGGTATTGAGTTAGCTCTTGGCTTTAAACAGAATATAGGGCCTGTAGATTGGAAAACAACTTTACTATGGTCGCTCAACAGAAACCGCATTGACCAATTACTCCCTGAATATACAAATGAAGAGTTGGGAGTGACAGTACATCTCGACGAAATGGATGTCTATTCGTTAGGCGGTGCCAAACAACGGCTAACAGTAGGGGGCTCTATGGGAGATGTATATGTGAATACAATGAGAACTGATGAGCATGGACATATCTGGATGAATTCAATGACAGGTGCATTGGAAACAGATAAGAATAATTATGTCTATGCCGGTAATACCAATCCGAAATATACTCTTAGCTGGAGAAATGAATTTAATTGGAAAGGAATCAGTCTCGGATTTATGTTGAATGCCCGTGTAGGTGGTATCGGAGTTTCTGCCACTCAAGCTGTAATGGACTATTATGGAGTGTCTAAGACATCCGCAGAAGCGCGGGATAATGGTGGCGTGAAAGTAAACGGCCAGATGATTGATGCCCAGACATGGTATCAGACTATCGGAGCTAATGGTACAGGTTATGTAGGTTCTATGTATGTATATAGTATGACGAATGTTCGTTTGGGAGAATTGACATTGGGATATGATATTCCGATCAATAAATGGTGTAAATGGATTTCTGGATTGAATGTGTCCTTTGTAGGACGTAATTTATGGATGCTATATTGTAAGGCTCCATTTGACCCGGAATCTACCGCAAGTACAGGTACTTATAACCAGGGTATGGACTATTTCATGCAACCGAGTTTGAGATCAATGGGATTTTCTGCAAAGATTTCTTTCTAATTGGATAACCTTTAAAAAAAATAATGATGAACATACGTAAGTTTTTTAAAGTAAGGAACTACTACTTACTCCTTGGAGTAATCATGATAAATGTAGGTTGTACAAAGAATTTTTTGGAGTACAATACCAATCCTAATGAAGCAACCGATGAGATGACGGATTGGGATAATGTGAGAACTGGTTCTCTTCTTTTACAGATGGAGCAGAACGTACTGGTGGTAGCACAACCGGGACTTAATATCGGTTCGGACAGATATCAGACTGTGGAAGTGATGGGTGGAGATGGTTATGTCGGCTATTTTGGTTTTCCTGCTCCCAGTATCAATTCTGCCGGTCGTTACAATTGGGATAAAAGAAGTTGGTATGGTGATATGTTCACTACCAATTACCTGACGACTATGAATGCCTGGCGTGAAATAAGAAAAGCGATTAACAATGACGAAGATCCCCGGTTTTCTATGGCACAAATTCTGAAAGTAGCGGCAATGCATCGTGTGACAGATACCTATGGCCCTATTCCTTATTTGAATTTTGGAGTTTCAAAAGAAGTGCCTTATGATTCGCAAAAGGATGTTTATTACAGATTCTTTGAAGAATTGGATGGAGCTATCAATAACTTGGATAGTTATGCTGCATCCGGAAGTAAAGTTTTGTCATCATGGGATTGTGTGTTCAACGGTGATGTTACATCTTGGATAAAGTTTGCCAATTCACTTCGTTTGCGTCTTGCATTGCATCTTGCCTATGTGGATGAAACAAAGGCAAAAAGTGAAGCCCAACTGGCTATTGGCAATAGTTATGGATTGATGAATGTGAAGTCTGATTTAGCAGAACTTCAGCATATTACTCCGATAGCGACTTATGAAAGTCCTCTGTATATTCTGAAAGGATGGGATGATATTTGTATGGGAGCGACGCTGGATTCATACATGAATGGTTATCAGGATCCACGACTTTCTGCTTACTTCGAGGCAGGTACGGGTGGAAAATATCGGGGTATAAGAGCCGGAATGTCAAAGGACGTAAGTAAGGATAAATATATAACAGGAATCTTTGCCGAACCACAGGCAACTGCTATTTCCAATGTAGTGTGGATGCGTTCATCCGAATCATATTTCTTGTTGGCGGAATATGCTTTGCGTTGGGGAACGAATGCTGATGCTAAAAAGTATTATGAAGATGGAATAAGAATGTCTTTTGATGAACATGGTGCATCAGGAGCTGACGCGTATCTGACAAGAACTGCGGCGGGTGGATATGTGCCTGCCAATTATGAGGATCCCGTGACATCATCTCATTCCATGGATGCTTTGGGGACTGTTTCTATCGCTTGGGATGAATCGGGAGATTTTAAAACAAATCTGGAACAAATCATTACTCAAAAGTACATTGCTCTTTATCCGGTGGGACAAGAGGCATGGACAGAGTTCCGCCGTACCGGTTACCCGAAAGTATTTCCGGTTGTTGTGAACGAAAGTTCCGGAGGTTCTGTAGACACAAATATACAAATCCGCAGATTACCTTATCCGGAATCGGAATATAATACGAATAGAACAGAGTTGGATAAAGGCATCACACTTTTAGGTGGCGTAGATAACCCGGGTGTCAGATTGTGGTGGGATGTGCCTAATAAATAATTGGTTACTTAAATAATGCAGAATATGAAAAGAAATTATGTATATTTTTTGTTCACCTATCTCTTGACATTTGTTGTGAGTGGTTGTGATACGGATATTGAACCGGAAGTTATACAGGCAGCTAATACTTATAATGAAGAATATTATCAGAACCTGCGTGAATATAAGAAAACAGATCATGCTATTTGTTTCGGCTGGTATGCCGGTTATACTTCAGAAGCATCTCCTTCGCAGGGACTTCATTTCACTGGTTTACCGGATAGTCTGGACATCGTCAGTCTGTGGTCAGGTATTCCTTCCAACAATCCGGCTTATGTAGAAACTAGTTATTATAACGAGCGTTATTTGCCGACTGCTTATGAGGAAATGAATTATATCCGTGCAGTAAAGGGGACTCGCGTTGTGATGTGTACGATTTGCCGTATTGGAAGTACGGAGTTTCCTAAAACCGACGCAGGTATCGAGGCTTATGCTTTACATCTTGTGAGATGTGTGTTGCGTAACGATCTGGATGGTTTGGACTTGGACTACGAACCGGAAGGCGACTGGTTGCAAAATGATAACTTTACAAAGTTTATAAAGGTATTGGGAAATTATTTCGGTCCTCAATCGGGTACAGGCAAATTATTAATTGTTGACTTCTATAATCAGCTGCCTCCTAAGGAAACAGAACCTTATGTCGATTATTTTGTACGACAATGTTACACCACCGGTAGTGCTCAAAGTTTGCAATCTAAATTTGACCAGCTTAGCAGCTGGTGTCCTCCTGAAAAATTCGTTGCTACGGAACAAATGGGATGGTACTGGCAGAATGGTGGAGTCGAATTTACGGAAGCCGATGGAAATAAAGTAGATTCATGGGGCAATCCAATCTATTCTGTAATAGGTATGGCACGCTGGAATCCTACACAAGGACGAAAAGGCGGATTCGGCGGATATTATTTTGAATATGAATACAATACCACTCGTCCTGCTAATCAGGCTATAGGTGATAAAGAGAAAGCCGCTATTCCTTATTATAGCCTTCGACGTGGTATTCAGGAACAAAATCCTGCCGGAAAGCCTGTACAACAGTCTACTAAACAAGAAACGGAAGAAGAAAATGGATGAATTTTAAATTTGTATGCAAGGTATGAAAACATTGAATAATATAAAAAAGATATGGGGAGCTGCTTTGATAGGAATAGCTTCTTTTATGCTGCAGGGATGCCAGGAAGCCGCTCAAAAAGGTGACGGGTTGTTAATGACCGGAACATCTTCGGATAGATTGGTAAAGTTTGCCATTGATGGATTTCCATCTGCGTATGCTGTTTCTGTGACTTCAACTTCTCGCGTTGAATCGGATATTCAGGTGAATCTGGCTGTTGATGCAAGTCTGGTTGATACTTATAATGAGGAAATGGGAACCAATTATTATCCCATTCCGGATAAATCATATACATTTGAAAATCCGGAGGTTACGATTTCAGCAGGACAGGCAATTTCTTCTGCTGCCTCTCTTTCAATTGCCGATGATTCGGAATTTGTTCCGGGACGTGTTTATTTGATACCGGTTACCATAAAAAGTGCGACGGGAGATTTGGATATTATAGAAGCAGGGCGTACTATTTTCCTGAAAGTATCTCGAACATTGCGTTTCCATGCTCCGTATGTAGGACAGGCTTCTATGGCTTATCAATTTTTGCTTCCGGATCCTATTCCTTCTTTGCCTACTTATACATGGGAAGTGAAGATTTACGCCACTAAATTCCGTTCTTCCGGAGCTTCCGGTACTACCCGTGTTTGCTCATTTGGAGGTAGTGAAGCGTCTGTAGAAGGGGGAGCGATTGATGATGGAGGCTTTAAATGTGACCAGAACCTGCTTCGTTTTGGTGAAGGAACGGATGAGCCGAACCAGTTGCATGTAACAACTAAACAGGGTAAAATGTCATCGAATACTCGCTTTGCTTTAAATACCTGGTATGCTGTTGCCTTGGTAAATGACGGCAGTACGTTGACATTGTATATCAATGGAGAGAAAGATAACTCAATGACAGTTGCTCCGTATGAATATGCGCTTTATGGAGTACAGATCGGTATGCCTTCAAAAGGTTATCAATCTTCACAATTGTTTTATGGTCGTTTGAGTGAGATGCGTCTTTGGACTCGTCCTTTGTCTGCTCGTGAAATTAAAGCAAATGTATGTGGGGTAGATCCTTCTACCAATGGGCTTGTGTCTTATTGGAGAATGAATGAAGGAGAAGGAACTACTTTCTATGATTTATCTCCGTCCAAGCGTGATATCAGTTATAAGAATGGAATCACGATTGACTGGACTTATGATGATACGAATAAATGTCTTGAATAAGGTAATAATAAATGAATAGACTGTATGATAATGAAAAACAATATAAATAGATTAACTCTCCTTTTGCTTGTTTTATTGGGAGGAGTAGGATTCACATCCTGTTCGGATGATGACAATGATTTTATTGAATTGCCGACAATAGAGATGCCACAGTCGGAAGCAGGACCTGTTTCTATTGATTATAGGGAGATACTGGATGCAGGAAGCTATGTTTATGATTATACTATCAAACTGGATAAACCTGCTGCTACTACTTTATTGTGTGACATTGCCGTGGACGAAAGTATGGTAGAGGCTTATAATGCTGCAAATAACACGTCTTATAAGATGATGCCCGCTTTTGTCTATGAGTTGCAAGCTAAAAATGCGATAGTGAAGGCAGGACAGCAAGAATCCAATTCCTTATCAGTTAAGTTTTCATCATTGTTCGGTTTGGTGGAAGGTGAAGAATATTTGCTTCCTATTGTTGCAACAATAGATGAAACGTGTGTAGGACAATTTGTAACGGACACTCGTTCTGTTTCTTATTTTACGATTAGCATTGATGGGGAATTGGATTATATACCGGGATTGAATATGAGTTCTTATTCAACGGATATGTATCGTACGTTAAGTTTCGCAAATGATGAAGTAGTTACGATTGAAGATAATACACATACGTTTGAAATGCTTGTATATCCATATAATTGGCACAGTGGAACTAATTATATAGGTACATGGCGTGGTAAGGATACCAACAATAATAATGAGGTTTTTAGTGGTTGTGAACTACGTGTAACTGGTGCAACGGGAGCGTCTAATATTGGTAATCGTCAATGTGACTTGACATTGGCTAATCAAAATATAACGTTGCCGGCTAATCAATGGGTTAGGTTGACTATTACTTGTGACGGAACAAAAACGGGCCAGAATATTGAGGTTGCTTATCGTTTATATATTAACGGTGAGGAAGTTGCTTCTGCAAAACCTACTAAACGTTGGGGACCATCCTCTTCTCAAAGATTCAAGGTGGGATATACGTTGACTGGTATTCAGTTTGGTAATACAAGTTCAAGTATGTATTTTGATGGTCTGATTTCTGATATTCGTATGTGGAAGAAGTGTCTGACGGCGGAAGAAGTAAAAGCTAACTTGCGTACAATAGCTTCTCCATCTTCGTCGGACTTATATGGCTATTGGAAATTGGATGAAGGAGAAGGAAATACATTGAAGGACAGTTCGGGCAATGGGCGTGATTTAACTTTCCCGGCTTCGGCAAATATCATTTGGAATGCAGAATTCAATGATTTGCCTCAAGATAATTAAAATGTGATTTTATATTGGGAGTTATTGTGTTTTTACGTAACTCCCAATATTAACTTAAAGAAATGATGATGAAACGTTTTATGTCAGCTTTGATCGTTTTACTGTACTCTATTGTTGGCGTATGTGCTCAACAACAGGGAAAAACTGTATTACGTTTTGATACTACTACTTGGAATTTTGGTAATATTCAGGAAGTAGAAGGCAAAGTGAGTCATACTTTTCATTTTACTAATATACATACTTCTCCTGTTGTGATTGAAGAAGTGATTTCAACTTGTGGGTGTGCCATTCCTGTTTATAGTAAACAACCTGTAAAACCAGGGCATACAGGCACTATTACCGTAACTTTCGATCCTAAAGGGCGAACAAACTTTTTCTCTAAGAGTATAAGGGTTGTTTCTAATTCAGGGCAAAGTGTCAATACTCTTTGGGTAAAAGGCACGATAAATACAATGAATCGTATAGAGGATGAATATCCTTATTCTTTATCATCAGATATTCTGGCAGACCGAATGACTCTATCTTATGATCTGTTACAGCATAATGGGAGGTCAAAACAATTGGAAATTAGAATCTATAACCGATCGGATAAAATGGTCAGGTTGTCATACTCGCTGTTGGATAAGAGTGGGTGTTTGTCGATATCTATGCCATCATCTCTTCAAGGTCGATCTTGTGCGACTATAAAAATAACAGCTTCTCCTTTAAAAGGCTTTTACGGTACATTTAAAGATAAGATTATTATTAGTGCCAATTCCGTACACAGTTCTTCTATACAAATCTTTGGTACAGTGATTGATGATATGAGAAAAGTAAGCACGGCAACTGCTCCCCGAATGAAGTGTTCACAATCTTATTTTAATTTGGGGAATATCTCATTAAAAAAGCATATTCAGAGAAAAGTAAAAGTTACTAATGAAGGGGCGAATCCTCTTATTATCCGCAAAATAGAATGTCCGGAATTTGTTTCTACTAATATCCGGGGTGAAAAGGTTTTGAAGCAAAATGAGTGTCTGGAGGTTCTGTTTGAATTAAATGTATCATCTTCAAACCATCTATTGGATGCAAAGGTCAAGTTGATAACAAATGATGCTCATCAGCCTGTACATACAGTTATATTTGAAGGAGAAATGGGTAAGTAGGGTTGAATATCTCTATTTGAAAGATTAGAAATACACTATAAATTAATTGAGTCATTTTACTGTATATAACATTATGATAAAACGATTGTATATTTTGGTGATGGTACAGATGGTATGTACTTTGGGGTTTACTCAATCCTCTCCCTCGTTACCTGCTTACAAAGATCCCAGTTTTTCAATAGATGTAAGACTTTCAGACTTACTTTCCCGCATGACTCTGGAAGAAAAGGTCGGTCAGTTACTTTGTCCTTTAGGTTGGGAAATGTATGAAATCCATGGTAGTGAGGTTCATCCTTCTGGAAAGTTCAAGCAATTGATTAAAGAAAGGAATGTTGGAATGCTTTGGGCGACTTATCGTGCAGACCCGTGGACAAAAAAAACTCTGGCAAATGGACTTAATCCCGAGATGGCAGCAAAAGCAGGGAATGCATTGCAAAAATATGTGATGGAGAATACTCGTTTGGGAATTCCGATGTTTTTAGCAGAAGAAGCCCCTCATGGGCACATGGCAATTGGTGCTACAGTTTTTCCTACGGGTATCGGAATGGCGGCTACTTGGTCACCGGAATTAGTAAAAGAAGTTGGTCAGGTTATCGCTAAAGAAATTCGTTCCCAAGGTGGGCATATTAGTTACGGTCCCGTACTTGATCTGACCCGTGATCCCCGTTGGTCCCGCGTGGAAGAAACATTTGGAGAAGATCCTGTGTTGAGTGGTATTTTAGGGGCGTCTATGGTTGACGGTTTAGGTGGAGGTAATCTATCACAAAAATACGCTACCATAGCTACCTTGAAACATTTTCTGGCATACGCTGTGCCGGAGGGTGGACAAAATGGTAACTATGCTTCAGTCGGTATTCGTGATTTGCATCAGAATTTTCTTCCTCCTTTTCGTAAGGCAATAGATGCAGGGGCATTGTCTGTAATGACTTCATACAATTCGATAGATGGGATACCTTGTACGTCGAACCATTATTTGCTGACTCAACTCTTGCGTAATGAATGGAAGTTTCGTGGCTTTGTAGTTTCCGATTTATATAGTATTGAAGGGATTCACGAAAGCCACTTTGTTGCTCCAACCAAAGAGAATGCAGCCATACAATCTGTAACGGCTGGTGTTGATGTTGACTTGGGTGGGGATGCTTATACCAACCTTTGTCATGCGGTTCAATCCGGACAAATGGATAAGACTGTGATTGATACGGCTGTCTGCCGGGTGTTACGGATGAAGTTTGAGATGGGCTTGTTTGAGCATCCTTATGTGGATCCGAAAATTGCTGCTAAAACAGTACGCCGTAAAGAACATATCGAACTGGCACGTAAAATCGCACAGTCTTCCATAACACTTCTCAAAAATGAGAATTCAATTCTTCCTTTAAGCAAGACGATAAATAAGGTGGCGGTAATTGGCCCTAATGCTGACAATCGATATAATATGTTAGGGGACTATACAGCTCCTCAGGAAGATAGTAATGTGAAAACAGTTCTTGATGGAATTCTAACAAAATTATCTCCTTTTCGTGTGGAATATGTACGAGGCTGTGCTATTCGTGATACTACAGTGAATGAGATAGAACAGGCAATTGAAGCTGCCCGTCGCTCTGAAGTTGTAATTGTGGTTGTGGGTGGTTCCAGTGCCCGTGATTTTAAAACGAGCTATAAAGAAACAGGTGCGGCTGTAGCTGAAGAGGGTAGTGTAAGTGATATGGAGTGTGGAGAAGGATTTGACCGTGCCAGTTTATCCTTACTTGGTAGACAACAAGAACTATTGGAATCTTTGCAAAAGACAGGTAAGCCTTTGATTGTCGTTTATATTGAAGGTCGTCCTTTAGAAAAGAATTGGGCTTCGGAATATGCGGATGCGCTACTGACTGCTTACTATCCGGGGCAGGAGGGTGGAAATGCTATAGCGGATGTTCTTTTTGGAGATTATAATCCTTCCGGACGTTTGCCAATCTCCGTTCCGCGTTCTGTAGGTCAGATTCCGGTTTATTATAATAAGAAAGCTCCTCGAAATCATGATTATGTGGAAGTGTCATCTTCTCCGTTATATAGCTTTGGTTATGGGATGAGTTATACCACTTTTGAATATTCTGATTTGCAGGTAGTGCAGAAATCTGCTCGTTGTTTTGAAGTCTCATTTAAAGTAAAGAATACAGGGAAGTATGATGGTGAGGAAGTATCACAACTTTATATGAGAGATGAATATGCATCAGTTGTTCAGCCGATGAAACAGTTGAAACATTTTGAACGTTTCCATTTGAAAAAAGGAGAAGAGAAAAAAGTTACTTTTGTTTTGACAGAGGAGGACTTTTTCTTGGTTAACTATACTTTGAAGAAAGTAGTAGAGTCGGGGACTTTTCAGGTAATGATAGGTAGTTCTTCTGATGATATAAGGTTAGAAAAATCTATTTCAGTAGAATAAGTTTCATCTTTTGAAAGTTGTTGCTTACTTTTATAAATCTTGATAAATAAAGAACAAAACTATTTTTTTTAATAATATCAGCGAATGAACGCTGTCTCTTATACACATCTGACGCTGCCGACGACTAGTCGA
>ENA-OWYH01000435-OWYH01000435.1-human-gut-metagenome-genome-assembly--contig:-NODE-435-length-17070-cov-5.330885_pt1 | contig 17070 bp, 13 predicted proteins | sample MGYA00249746_ERZ652078 | MGnify/ENA primary metagenome ERZ652078 (study PRJEB26925, sample SAMN05827095) | human gut metagenome | biome: ENVO:2100002; feature: ENVO:00000062; material: ENVO:00002003... | reverse complement strand
ATCTACACTCGACTAGTCGTCGGCAGCGTCAGATGTGTATAAGAGACAGATGCTGAGCTGCGGCGACGAAATCGTGCAGCTCAACGGCTGGGAATACAAGGAGGATCCCGATCGCGTCGAGGATTCGCGCAATCTGCATCGCAGCCCCTTCAATTGGGAGAATGCGGCCAAGCGCAAGCAGGCGGGCACGCTGCAGAAGCAGATGTGGGACGGTTTGAAGAGCGTTCGTGAGATGCGCGACGATCCCGCGTTCGCTCCGGAAGCATGGGTCACTACTTGGGATGCGCATAATGATGCGGTTCTTGCGGTGGTGCGCCACGTTGAAGGACGTACGGTATTGGGATTGTTCAATTTCTCGTCCGCACGTCAGATCGCGCGTCTTGATTCGGACGGCGATATCGAGCTTCCTGCCGAAGTTGCGTTGGAGCCGTACCAGGTTTGCGTGGTCGAAAAATAATTATTACGATTTCGACTTGCGATTGTTGAGGGAGTGTGTATAATGGCTCGAGTCGTTTCGTGTTGGCTTCGGCTGGCATAGACGGTGCGCGGATGTAGCTCAATGGTAGAGCCTCAGTCTTCCAAACTGATTACGCGGGTTCGATTCCCGTCATCCGCTCCACACAATCGTTAGAGAAGAAGAAAGGCGTGCTTGACGGCACGCCTTTTGCATACCTGCCGTACGATTGCTTCGACGACTGGGTATGCTGGACGTGTCGTGACAGCGGTGCGACAATCGCAATACAACGGAGCGGGTATGGCACAAACGCAAGGCAACAAGGTGACGGAAGTCGTCGACGGCGTGGTCGAACAGGTCGACGTTTCCAAGCATCCAACGGCATCCATTGAGGCGTCCGATCTTTCCTTGGCCGATATCGAACGGCGCAAATCGCATCCGGGGCATTGGGCGCTGTTCATCGCGCTGGTGCTGGTGGCTTTGATCGCGCCTTACTGGTGGGGACGTGTCATCGCAGTCAAGGATGCGGCTTGGATGGTGGCCAATCTCAGCTTCCTCGATCCCAAAGGCGTGGCGCTGATTTCGTGGACGGTCACCATTATGGCGATGGCCGGTTTGGGATTGATGGTTGCGGATGTGAAGAAATGGCTGTGGGGCACGGTTTTCGTGGTGGGACTCGCCGCCGAACAGTTCGTCGCCGGCGTATGTCTGCTGAGCTTCAACTTTTGGAACGCCACCTACGTGATGTACGGCGATTCCTCAGGGCTGGCCAACGCGGCGAACCTTGGCATTATCGCAGCCGGATGCGGTGTCGCCTTCTATGCGGTGCTCTGGGTCGGATTGCTGGTATGCATCAAAAAGGAATCGAAATTCAATGTGCTGACGCGCAGTTGGGCATCGTTCCTGCTGTTCTTCGCGATTGAGATCATCGCGCTCGCCGTGGTGTTGTTCGGAGGTCTGCTGAACGTGGTCTGATCCGCCATTTGTTGTGGATTCGATTTGGTCTGCCCTTCGTGTATGATTTCCCCTTGGCGTGTTTCGCCCGCGGATAGAGAGCGCGCCGGTATTGGACCGGCAGCACCGCGCAGCAATATAAGGAGGATGCCGTGGCACTTACGGCTGAGGAAAAGCAGGAAATCATCAAGACTTACGCTACCCACGAGGGTGACACCGGCTCCCCGGAGGTCCAGGTTGCTCTGCTGACCAAGCGTATCGCTGATCTGACCGAGCACCTCAAGGAGCACAAGCATGATCACCACTCCCGTCGTGGTCTGCTGCTGATGGTCGGCGATCGTCGTCGTATGCTTGATTACCTCAAGCGCGTCGACATCAACCGTTACCGCTCCCTGATTGAGCGTCTGGGTCTGCGCCGATAGTTACATTCTTCCGCCCGAATGCCTTCCTTGGCGTTCGGGCGTTTTTGCATGACAGCCGCGTTGAGGAAAAGACAGTTTGAAAGCCCAAGGTTTAGGGTGCATGAGGTCTAGAATCTAAAGATGAGGAAGCGACGAAGGTAACGTCGCGTCACGCATGCAGAAATCGGTTGGAGTCCGCTGAAGAGGACTGCCGATAGTTGGTAAAAGAAAAGAAAAAAGGAGGAACCCTATGGAGGGTCCCGAAATCAAGGCTGTTGAAGCCGTAATTGATAATGGTTCATTTGGCAAGCGCACGTTGCGCTTCGAGACCGGTCGTCTCGCCCAGCAGGCGGATGGTGCCGTCGCCGCCTATCTTGACGATGATTCGATGATTCTGTCGACCACCACCGCCGGTTCCAGCCCGAAGGAGAACTACGACTTCTTCCCGCTGACCGTGGACGTGGAAGAGAAGATGTACGCCGCCGGCAAGATTCCGGGCTCGTTCTTCCGCCGTGAAGGCCGTCCGAGCTCCGAGGCGATTCTGGCTTGCCGTATCATCGACCGTCCGCTGCGCCCGCTGTTCCCGCACACGCTGCGCAACGAAGTGCAGGTTGTGGAAACCGTGCTCGCCGTCAATCCGGACGATGCCTACGATGTTATCGCTCTGAACGCTGCTTCCGCTTCCACCATGATTTCCGGTCTGCCGTTCGAAGGCCCGGTTTCCGGCGTTCGCCTGGCTCTGATCGACGGCCAGTGGGTCGCTTTCCCGCGTTGGAGCGAGCGTGAGCGCGCCGTGTTCGAAATCGTGGTTGCCGGCCGTGTCGTCGAAAACGGCGACGTCGCCATCGCCATGATCGAAGCCGGCGCAGGCAAGAACGCCTGGCACCTCATCTACGACGAAGGCCAGACCAAGCCGGACGAGGAAGTCGTCGCCGGTGGTCTCGAAGCCGCCAAGCCGTTCATCAAGGTGATCTGCGAGGCTCAGGCCGAACTCAAGAAGATCGCTGCGAAGGAAACCAAGGAATTCCAGCTCTTCCCGGAGTACACCGAAGATCTGTACAACCGTATCGATGAGATCGCCCACGCCGATCTCGACGAAGCCCTCTCCATTGCCGAGAAGCTGCCTCGCCAGGATCGCATCCATGAGATCAAGGAGGGCGTCAAGGCCACGCTCGCCGGTGAATTCACCGACATGGACGATGCCGAGAAGGAAAAGGAGATCGGCAATGCGTTCAAGGAGCTGCAGCGCCAGATCGTGCGTCGCCGCATCCTGACCCAGGATTACCGCATCGATGGCCGTGGCCTGCGTGACATCCGCACCCTGTCCGCTGAAGTGGACATCGTTCCGCGCGTGCACGGTTCCGCACTGTTCCAGCGTGGCGAAACCCAGATTCTGGGCGTCACCACCCTGAACATGCTCAAGATGGAACAGCAGATCGACGCACTGTCCGGTCCGCAGTCCAAGCGTTACATGCACAACTATGAGATGCCGCCGTACTCCACCGGTGAAACCGGCCGCGTCGGCTCCCCGAAGCGCCGCGAGATCGGCCACGGCGCCCTCGCCGAGAAGGCCATCGTGCCGGTGCTGCCAAGCCGCGAGGAGTTCCCGTACGCCATCCGTCAGGTCTCCGAGGCCATCGGTTCCAACGGTTCCACCTCGATGGGCTCCGTGTGCGCCTCCACGCTGTCGCTGCTCGCCGCCGGCGTGCCGCTGAAGGCCCCGGTTGCCGGCATCGCCATGGGCCTCGTGTCCGGCGACGTTGATGGCAAGCACATCTTCAAGACCCTCACCGATATCCTGGGTGCCGAGGATGCCTTCGGCGACATGGACTTCAAGGTGGCCGGTACTTCCGAGTTCATCACCGCCCTGCAGCTCGACACCAAGCTCGACGGCATTCCGGCTGACATTCTGGCCTCTGCTCTGCAGCAGGCCAAGGAAGCCCGTACCACCATTCTCGAAGTCATCAACGAGTGCATCGATGGTCCGGCCGAGATGAGCCCGTACGCACCGCGCATCATCACCACCACCGTTCCGGTCGACAAGATCGGCGAAGTCATCGGTCCGAAGGGCAAGATGATCAACCAGATTCAGGAAGAGACCGGTGCGGAGATCGCCATCGAAGATGACGGTACCGTGTTCATCTCCTCCGAAGGTGGCGACGGCGCTGAAAAGGCCAAGCAGATCATCGACCAGATCGCCAACCCGCACGTTCCTGAAGCCGGCGAAACCTACAACGGCAAGGTTGTGAAGACCACCTCCTTCGGTGCCTTCGTGAACCTGACCCCGGGCACCGACGGCCTGTTGCACATCTCCCAGATCCGTAATCTGGCCAACGGCGAGCGTATCGACGCCGTCGAAGACGTGCTCAAGGAAGGCGACACCGTTGAGGTAGTCGTGCAGGGCGTTGACGATCGCGGCAAGATCTCCCTGGCCATTCCAGGCTTCGAAGATCAGGAATCCTCCGCTCCGCGCCGTGAGCGTTCCGATCGCGATGACCGTCGCGGCAGCCGTGGCCGTCGTGATGATCGTCGTTCCGATCGTGACGATCGTGATTATGATGATCGTCCGCGTCGTCGTCGTTCCGATCGCGATGACCGTGACTACGATCGTGATGATCGTCGTTCCGACCGTCGTCGCAGCAGCCGCCGCGACGACCGCAATCCGCGTTACGCAGCCGACGAGAACTACGACGAGTACCGTGCCGATCGCGAAGAGCGTTCCGAGCGTCCTCGCCGCCGCGTCCGCCGCGACTTTGATCCTTTTGAGGACTGACGCCTCAAAAGGATCCCTCGCAGCATAGCTGACTGACTGAAGTGCCCTGTACCGGAAGGTACGGGGCACTTTTGCGTTTCCATGCAGATTGCATGAAAATGAGACACGGGGGCATGAGTTTTGTCATAACGTACCTGGGCGCATGCAAGAATGGTGTGAAGAGCCATTAACGAAGGAGTCGTCATGGTCGTTGGCATTATCATTGCCGTCATCGTTGTACTTATTGTGCTTTGGGCCGTCAGCGCCTACAACGGGCTGGTCACGCTACGTAATCGTGTGAAGAACGGTTGGGCGCAGATCGACGTGCAGCTCAAGCAGCGTACCGATCTTATTCCGAACCTGGTGGAAACGGTCAAAGGTTATGCGGCCCACGAATCCCAAGTGTTCACGCAGGTCACGCAGGCCCGTGCCGGCGTGGTGCAGGCCGCGCAAAGCGGTGACGTGGCGCAGCGCATCGCTGCGGAAAACCAGCTGAGCCGCGCACTTGTCAATCTGCAGGCCGTATCCGAAAACTATCCGCAGCTGCAGGCCAATACGAATTTCATGGATTTGCAGAATCAGCTGAAATCGTTGGAAGAGAAGATCGCCTACGCACGCCAGTTCTACAACGATGTCGTGCAGAAGTACAATACCCAGACCGAGGTTGTGCCGACCAATATTATCGCCGGCTTGTTCCATTTCGAACAGGCCCCTTACTTCCAGGTGGACGAAGCGGATCGTCAGGTTCCGCAAGTTAAGTTCTGACATGCATGTAAAGCCCCGTCCGATGACGATGGGGCTTTACTGTTCAATTCGGCTTGTACGGCCATCTGTTGTACGGCCATCTGAGGGAAGAAGAAGCGAGAAAGAGGGATTATGACGGCCAAACAGCATGCGTCGCGAGCGGTGCGCAGCTTCGGTATCGCGATCGTCGTCACCGTTGGCGTTGTAGCGGCCATATTGCTGGCCATCGCATTGGATGACGGTGGGGCCGATCTGAGCTACAAAACGCTCGACTACGATGTGCAGGTGCAAAGCAATGGCGATTTGAAAATCACCCAACACATCGATATGAAACTCGCCGACCGCAGCGATGACGACGGCGACCATCCGTGGAAGCAGCTGTACCAGCAGTACACGCTGAAGGAAAGCAACCTGGCCAATATCACCGATATCAGCGTGCGCAACGCGACGACGGGAGAGACCTACCAGCAGGGTGATATCGCAATCCCAAGCAGCTATAGCACCGACGAATGGAATCGAGAACATGCGGGGCAGTGGTATATCGCCGATGTTTCGCAAGGTGACAGCAATCCGCAGCCGTTCGATCCCGCAAAAGACGGTCTTGTTGCCGACAATACCGACGATCGTTCCAAGAAAATCGAAATCGGCTGGAATATTCCCGCCACCACGTCGGCGAGCAGCCTGAAATTCGATGTGACCATGACCATGCAGGGCGTGACCACCGCCTATCAAGACGTGGCCACGTTCCAATGGGAGCCGCTCGGCGTGAGCAATCAGATTCCCATCGGCAAAGTCACCGGAACCGTCACGTTCCCGGATGGCATTACGGCGGATAATTCATGGGCCTGGCTGCACACCGAACGTACGTCCACCACCGAACGTGGTGATAAGGGGTCGTTGCAGTTCACCGTGCACGACGTTCGTGCCGGCGACTATGTTGACGTGGTCGCCATGTTCGACGTCGGTGCGACCAGCGGTGTGGCACGCACTCGTGATACCACCATCAAAAACGGCATTATGGAAAGCGAGGCCCAACAGGAGCAGCAGTGGCGTGACCGGCAGCGCACAAAAGCGCGTATCCGCCTGATCACGTGGATCGCCATTGCCGTGGCCGGGCTGATCTTGTGTGTGATCGCCGTTGTGCTCGCATTGCACAGTTTCGATCGTTCGCAATACCACGGTGACATCGAGTATTGGCGTGACGAGCCGGAAATGAGTCCCGCCAGCGCTGCGGAACTGCTGTATATCGTTGACAACAAGCATTCGAAAACACTGTCGAGCCGAAAAATGTCGGCTTCCGTGCTCTCGCTCGCTTCGCGTGGAGCAATCGCCATTTACCCGGGGCCGGCCGCCATGTATCGGGGCATTGATATGAGTCGGTCTCGCAATGCCGATATCGCGCAGCTGATTTCCAATGATCCAGCTCGTGCGCGTGATGCAGGCAAAACCAGCACCATCGTGATACTGCCGGTGGTGTTCGATAACCCGCAGTCATTGGCGCTGAGCCAGAGCGAACGTACCGCGCTCGACCTGCTGGTGAAGGCGTCCGAACGCATTGGTTCTCCGGTGTTCGATCTGAAACAGATGGACAAGAATTTCTCCGATTGGTCGAAGGGCTACAAGTATCAGGAAAAGTTTACGAATGCGTGCAGTAGCGAATTCTCCATGTTGGGTGCCACTTCGTCATGCGGCGGGGGAGCGTTCGCCGCAGGCATCTGCGCCGCGATCCTGGCGTTCCTTTCCATAGTGTATTTTGGCGTGATCGGCAATCTTGCGTTGGTCGTGCTGATTTCCGCGCCGATGATGTTCGCGTCCGTGTTTGCGCTGAGCTACCTCAAATTGAAGGGGCTTAACGACAATGGTCAGCGTCTTGCCGGTCAGGTGGTCGGTTTGAAACGGTATATGGAGGATTTCAGCGACTTCCGTGATCGTGGTGTGGCTGATCTGACGTTGTGGGGTCGCTACATGGTGTACGCCACCGCGTTCGGCATTTCCGAAAAGGCGATGAAGCAGCTGCTCAAGGCGTACCCGCAGCTTGCCGACCCGAGTTGGCTTGATGCCAACGCTTCCGATTCGCTGCTCTACTGGAGTTACCGTTCATGGTATTTCAATCATCATTACGCCGGTCCTGCTTCGTGTGATACGAATTCGATGGATTTCTCGCCGAGCGCCAATTTTGGTGATATTGGCGCGCAGTTGGAATCAGGTTTTGCTGATATTCAATCGACGATTGCCGCGGCATCTCCGTCCAGCAGTTACGGTGGTTCCGGTGGTAGCTTCTCCGGCGGTGGTTTCGGCGGTTCCTCCGGTGGTTCCGGCGGCGGCAGCTTCGGTGGTCGCTGATCTGCGGCATTACGCGCATGTTTGGTGGGTTTGTTGTCTGCTGAGGCGGGTCGGCTGGTAAGGTTGCATTCGGAAAGACACTCTGTACGTTGTTGAAGGAGATCGGGATGGCTTTGTTCCGTAATCTTGGACCGTTCCGCACCACGGCCATCGGCCATGGTGAAATGCCGTTGACCATTGAAAACAATCGTGGTCACGATGTCGGTATCGAAACATTGCACGCCTCGTTGGATGCCGGATGCCGTCACATCGACACCGCTTGGGCGTACTACACGCCGGGCGAAGAGGAACAGACCGGCGAAAAGCTGGTGCGTGAGGCGCTTGACTCGTGGAAGGGCCCGCGTGAGGAAGTCACCGTGGCCACCAAGGTGGGCTTGCGCCGCGCTTGGGAGGGTGACAAGCCGGTTTGGCCGCGTGACGGCAAGCCGGAGCATCTGATCGAATACGGCAAGCAGTCCGCGATGGCGCTTGGCGTTGACAGCATCGATCTGCTGTACCTGCACCGTCATGATCCGGAAGTGCCGTACAACGAGTCCTGCGAAGGCATCAAGGCGCTGCTCGATCAGGGCGTGGCCCAGTGGGCGGGTGTTTCCAACGTGAGCATCGAACAGTTGAAGATCGCGCAGGAGATCCTCGGCGACAAGCTTGTGGCTGTGCAGAACCAGTATTCTCCGATTCATCTGGACACCCAAGATACGCTTGACTATTGCGCCGAGCAGGGTCTGGCGTTCGTGTGCTGGAGTCCGTTGGGCGGCTACCGTCACCCGTACGACGAGCACCTGTTCGATCCGTTCCGCGAGGTGGCCGAAGCCCGTGGCGTGAGCTACCAGCGTGTGGTGCTCGCATGGGAGCTGGCCAAGGGCGACCACATGTTCGTGATTCCCGGCGCCCATCGACCGGAAACCATTCTCGATTCCCTCAAGGCCGACGAGCTCGAACTCACCGAAGAGGAACTCGCCAAACTCGGCTGAGTGTCAGATTCGCAACGTTTTGCGTCAAGGCGTCCGTCTCCACGATGGACGCCTTTGTTTTTCCGCATGTGTTTTTCCTCGTATGTATTTCCCGGATGCGGCAGAAGTGTCCCGTGAATAGTCGAGAATATAGAGCGGAAAAATCGAGTAAGAGGAACAAGCGTGCAAAGAAGAAACAAGCCTGAAGTATTGGCTCCCGCGGGCAATCTGCGAGGACTGAAAACCGCCGTCGATTACGGTGCGGACGCCGTCTACTGCGGAGGTAAAGCGTTCGGCATGCGTTCGGCGCCGAAAAACCTGAGTTTGGAGGATTTCGAAGAAGGCTCCCGTTACGCGCATGAGCGTGGCGCTCGCGTGTATGTGACCTGCAATGTGTTGCCGCGCAACAATGAAGTCGAAGCGATGCGCGAATACATCGGCCAGCTCAAAGACACCGGCGTGGACGCACTGATCGTTTCCGACATTGGCGTGATGCTCATGGCTCGCGAAGTGGCGCCGAACCTGGAACTGCATGTGAGCACGCAGGCGGGAGTCACCAACTATCAGGCAGCGAACGCCTTCTACCAGTTGGGTGCACGTCGTGTGGTGCTTGCCCGTGAAATGGATCTGCAGGCCGTGCGAGACATTCGCGCACGCATTCCCGACGATCTTGACATCGAATGCTTCGTGCATGGCGCGATGTGCATGGCGTTCTCCGGTCGTTGTCTGTTCTCCAATTATCTGACCGGACGTGACGGCAATCATGGCGAATGCGCTCAACCGTGCCGCTGGAAGTATTCCATCGTCGAAGAAAAGCGTCCCGGCCAGTATTTTCCGATAGAACAGACTAAGGAAGGCGCGTATCTGTTCAATTCGCAGGATATGAACATGCTTGCGCATATCGACGATCTGCTTGATTCGGGTGCGACCAGTCTGAAAATCGAAGGACGTTCCAAGAGCGCCTACTATATTGCGGCGATGACGAACGCTTACAAGACCGCCGTTGACGCATACATGGTGCAACGCGGTTTTGAAGACGAGGATGGCACTGTGCTGAAGCCATTCCATGACCGTGTGATTCGCCCGTCTGATCCGGATTACGGCAAGCCGGAAACCACCGATTTGATTATGGAACATGCGGATGGCGCGTTCGCGGGGAAGCCGGATATTGCAACCGTTCCAGTCGCTTCCGCCGGCGAACCGGATGATCTGAGCTACCATGCGCGTAGTACGAGGCGTAAGTCGAACACGGCTGCGGAAATCCTGCCGGAAGGCTGGTATCACGCCGGAGTGCGCCCGGCGGAACACGTGTCCCTGCCTGACTGGTTGCTGGACGAGCCAGACAAGGTGGCGCACCGCGACTATTCCACCGGCTTCTACTATCCGGAACACAAAGTGCAGCAAAGCACCGACCGTTCCGCGTATTTCCGCGCTTGGCTGGTGGTTGGCGAAGTGCTCTCGTGGAGTGAAGAAGACGGCGGCCGTGTGACCATTATGAGCCGCAACAAAATCGAAGCCGGTCAGGAAGTCGAATTCGTGCTACCGGGCGCGGCGCCGCTCGCCTACACCGTTCCCGCAGGCGGATTCCGTGACGCCGACGGACATTGGGTCGAATCCATCAACAATCCGGCGCATGTCTTCTCCATGCCATGCCCGCAGGAAGTGCCCGTGAACGCAGCCATCCGATCTCGTACCAAAAAGCCGACGCTCAAAGCGGAATAATTGCGAAAAACATCGTGTAGACGCAGAAAATCAGCAGAAATAAGTTGAAATAATCGTAGAACAATCAAGGAAAACAAAAAAATGACTGACAAGCAGTATGACGACGCGATTCTTGACAGCAATGCGATCGACCCGACCGACGTGGACGGCAATCCAATCCCGGTGACCATTCCGATCATGCTTGCGCCGGGCGTCAAAGTCGTGTACACCACGCGACTTGGTGGCACCAGCGAAGGCGATTATGCGCACTGCAATCTCGGAGGCAAGTCCGGCGATGATCCGAACCATGTGCTCGCCAATCGTGTGGCGCTCTCCAACGCCATCGACGCGAAGCTGAGCCTGGTCAGCCAGGTGCATTCCGGCGTTGCCGTCGATGTGGACGAATTGTTCGTCATGAACCGTCCGTTCGGTTTCGACGTGTCTGGCGGCAAGGGCGAAACCGCTCAGCAGGTGGGCGAAACCGCGGATGAGCCGGCAGTGGTTGAAGCGGACGGCCAGGTGACCGCTCAGAAGAACGTGGCGCTCGGCATGTTCGCGGCCGACTGCCTGCCGGTGCTCATGGCCGATCCGGAAGCTGGCGTGATCGGCGCCGCGCATTGCGGCCGTCGTGGCCTGCAGAACGGTGTGATCGGTGCCACCGTCGAAAAGATGGTGGCCAAGGGAGCCAAGCCGGAACGTATTGTCGCCACGCTCGGCCCGTGCATCTGCGGCGACTGTTACGAGGTTGGCGGAGACCTCGCCGACGAATTCGACGCTCAGTTCCCTGGAACCTTCACACTGAGCCGTTTCGGCCAGCCGGGCATCGATATTGCGGCCGCCGCGCTGCAGGAGCTTGCCAAAGCCGGTGTTCCGGCTGATAACGTCGTTTCCTCCCGCGCCCGCGTCAACGCAGCCACCCAGTATCTTTCCGAAGACGAGGAATTGGCGGAAATCTGCCAGGCCGATGGCGAAGGCGAACCGCAGCTCGCGGAACGTTTCAAGAAAATCCGCCGTAGCCTGTGCACGCTGGAAAATCCGCTCTGGTTCTCGCATCGCCGTGCCACCATCGCAGGCAAAGCGCACGAAGGCCGTATGCTTGCGCTGATCGTGCGCGAATAGTGGGAGAGCGGCGCGCTATTGCGGATTGCGTGCAGAACGTAAGGCAAAACGCGCTGCAAACCGATTCGGGGGTTTACGGTGGGACGTATGAGTGAGAGAGAGCAGATGCAGGAACAGAAGATGCCGGTTGTGGCCGTGGTGTTGGCGGCCGGTTTCGGCACGCGATTCGATGAGAACAATCCCAAGCAGTTGGTTTCGGTGGGGGATAAGCCAATCGTCTGCTGGAGCATCGAGGCGTTCGAACGCAACGATCGCGTGAGCGACATCATCGTCGTGGTCAACGAGCGTGTCAGCAATATGGTGAACATGCTCATCGACGAAGCCGGTTATACCAAGGTGCGTGCCGTGATTCCGGGTGGCTCCGAGCGTGTGGACAGCACCCGCTCCGCGCTTGATCTGCTCAAGCAGGCAGGCATTCCCGATGGCGCGAAAATCCTCATCCACGATTCCGTGCGACCGTTCGTCGAACAGCAATCCATCGACGGCTGCATCGACAGCCTCGACCAGTTCAACGCGGCGACCGTGGCATACGCGTCCACTGACACGATTCTACTGACCGAAGATCTTGGAGAGCGCAAGGTGGTGCGCTCCGTGCCTGATCGTACGAACGCATTCCGCGCGCAAACCCCGCAGGCCTTCCGTTTCGGTACCATCACCAAAGCCTACGAGCTCGCCACCGCCGATCCCGACTTCCACCCAACCGACGACACCCGCGTGGTGGTGGACTATCTGCCGAACGAGCCGGTCGCCATCGTCGCCGGATCCGAAACGAATCTCAAAATCACCACACAGGCCGACATGCCGATCGCCGAGAACATCGCGCGCAGCCTCGACCCGGAACACGCCAAACAAGAAGCGAAAGCGCGCATGCACGCGGTGTTCGCCGAAGCATTCTCGCAAATGCATAAGCACTGATCGTAAACGAACCCATCTTTCAACCACGTACACTGGAACACATGCAGCAGATCAACATCGTCATCTCAGGTTTCACCCCGTACGACGGCATCGACGTGAATCCGGCCGTACTTGTTCCCGTGGCGCTCGCCGAATATTGGAATGATCCATCTCAATCCGTGGCGCTGTCCGACGATCTTCTGCAGGATGTTTCCATGAGCGTGACGACGGTGACGCTTCCGGTCAGTTTCGCCAATGCCTGGCCCATGTTGCTGAACGCCATCGAACAGGCGAATCCCGATATTGTCATCGCCACCGGTTTGAAGCGTTCGGCCCGCGGCGTGCTGTTGGAGCGATGCGCCACGAATCTGATGGACGCGGCCAAGCCTGACGCCGACAATGTGATTCCGCCTCGCCGTCCGATCAATCCGGAAGGGCCTGCGGCATATTGGACGCGCCTGCCGTTGCGTTCGATTCTGCGCGATTTCGCCAAACATGAGATTCCCGCCGCGTTGAGTTCGGATGCGGGCACGTTCGTCTGCAATTCGCTGTTCTACCATTTGCTCGACTGGTCTGCAGCGCAGGAAAAGCGCATTCTGTCGGGTTTCGTAAGCCTGCCGATCGTCAACGAGCAGCCACATCCGCAACATGGACTGTCAATCGCGCAGCAAATCGCCGCAGGTAACGATGTGATCCGCGAATCGGTGCGTTATTATCTGCAGCCATCCTCAAGTGAGATTCTGCTCGGCTGAACGGCGTCGGCGTTTCCTCGAACGATTTCTGTGCTCTCTGTGAGAATTATGCGACTGCCGTGTGCCGAACGTTTGTTCTGCGCTAAAGTTCAAAACGGATAGGCGCGGGCAAGATGCGCGATGGAAGGGAATTCGTGAAAGGAATACCATGGTTGAGCAGTTCCCAATCGTGTTGAGGGGGTACGACAAGGAAAAGGTCGATGAGGCGTTCGCTTTGGCTCAGGAGACGGTGGACCGTCTGCGTGATCAGGTCAAGGCCGACGATCAGACCATCCTTGAACTGCAGGCACAGCTGCAGGAAGAGAAAAACAAGAAGGCCAACCCGAATTCGTTCGCATCTCTGGGCGCCAACGCGCAGCAGATGCTCGCCAGCGCGGAACAGACCAGCGCCGAGCTGCTCGACCGTGCCAAGAAAGACGCTTCCGCGGCACGCGCCACGGTGCAGCTTCAGGCCGAAACCCTGCTGAACAACGCCAAGCTCGACGCCAAGCGTATTCTCGACGAGGCCAACGCCAAGGCCGAAGCGGTGCTGTCGAAGGCCAATAATGATGCCGACACGTTGAAGTCCAACGCCCAGCGCGAAGCGGACCAGCTGCGTGGCGAAGCGCAGAAGGCCGTGGTGGCGCAGCGCCAGACCGTCGATCTGGAATTGACGAACTCCCGTGAGGAGCATGACAAGCGTCTCGCATCGGAGCGCGCCACGCAGGAGCGCGAGCTCTCCGATCTGCGCGCCGAAGTCACCGAGCAGATCGCGGCGCAGCGCAAGAACGCCAATGACGAGATCAACCGCATGAAAAGCGAGACCAACGACCAGATCGAATCCGCGTTGGCCGAAGCCAACAAGAAGCTGGCCGACGTGCGTGAGCAGGTGTCCAAGATGATGACGGACGCGCAGCGCCGTGCCTCGGAAATCACGGATACCGCCAAAGCCAAGGCACAGGAGATCACCGACGAGGCCGAAGTGCATCGCACCAAGACCATCAGCCAGGTCAATGCCGAGGTGGAGCAGATCCGCGCCGACATTTCCGCCCAGCAGGATGAGGCTACGAAGAAGGTCAACGAGCTGCTCGCCGACCTGAACGAACGCCGTGAAATCGCCAAGAAGCAGTCCGACGAGCTGATTTCAGAAGCGCAGCATACGCGCGATGAGGCCGAGGCATACGCTTCCGACAAGCGTGAGGCAGCCGACAAGCAGGCTGCCAGCATTCTCAAGCAGGCCACCGAAGAGGCCGACGAGCAGATCAACGAGCGTCGTGAGGCAGCCAAGAGCGAGCTTGAAGGTGTGCAGCAGCGCATCGCCGACCTGCAGACCCGTGAGGCGCAGATCACGCAGCGTGTCAGTGAACTGCGTGCCATGTTCGCCAACGCGTTCTCCGGTTTCGGCGCGAACGGCCTGTCCGTGGTCAATTCCATCGACGGCGAACAGCATGATTCCGCAGCTGAAGCTGAAACTCCGGCGGAATCGCACGACGAGAGTGGCGAAACTGTTGCGGGCGAACCGGAAGTGACCTTCGACGAGGATGTTGTCTCCGACGAACAGCAGAATAATGACGATTGTGAAGAACCGTCCGAAGACGAGCAGTCTGACCAGGGCGAAGAAGCACAGGAGGAACAGAACAATGACTGACATCACGCCGTTGAGCGCTGATGCATTGGCAACGCTGGTTGAGGATTTCGAAGCCAGCGACCACAACCGTATGGCCATGAACGCGGTCACCGCGGCTGGCATCAACAAGGTGGCACGCAACTATGACCGCGCCCGCCTGATGCAGCGCCGATTCTCCACCATTGTCGACAATGGCACCGCCACCCATCAGGATCGTTCCGGCCGTTGCTGGCTGTTCAGCTCGCTGAACGTGGCTCGTTTCGTGGCCAAGAAGAACATGGGGCTGAAGGAATTCGAGTTCTCCCAGAACTATGCCATGTACTACGACAAGCTCGAGCGCGTCAACTACTTCCTGCAGGACGTGGCCGAACTGGTGAAGGCCGGCGAGCCGTCCGACTCCCGCCTGATCCAGCATCTGCTCGCCGACGTGATGGGCGACGGCGGCCAGTGGACCATGGCCATGAACGTGTACAAGAAGTACGGTGCCGTTCCGAAGGATCTGTTCCCGGAAACCGAATCTTCCAAGAACACCGGCGAAATGAACGTGCAATTGCGTCGCCTGCTGCATACGGCCGTCGCGCACATGTATGCTGATCCGGCTTCGATCGAATCGGTAATCGCCGAAGCGACCGCCGCCGGACACCGCATTCTGACGATTCACTTGGGCGAGCCGCCGAAGAGCTTCGACTGGGAGTGGACCGACAAGGACGGCGAGTTCCACCGCGATGGTGAGGTCACGCCTGTGGAATTCTGGCAGAAGTACGTCGGTTCCTCTGATTTGGAAAGCTACGTGTGCCTGGTCGACGATCCTCGTCAGGAGCATGCGAAGGGCAAGAAGATCGGTATCGAGCACTTGGGTAATGTGGCCGGGGGAGACCCGACCGAATACCTGAACGTGCCGAACCAGTTCATGAAGGATTGCGTGCGTCAGATTCTCGAAGAGCAGGGCATTCCAGTATGGTTCGGTGCTGACTGCCACCCGATGATGGATCGTGAAAACGGCGCTTGGGCTACTGATCTGTTTGAATACGGCAAGGTGTATGGCGTCGACTTCGATCTGAACAAGGAAGATCGCGTGCGTTTCGCCGATTCCGCGATGAACCACGCTATGGCGTTCGTCGGCGTGGACGTGGCCGAAGACGGCACGACCACCCGTCGTTGGCGTGTGGAGAACTCTTGGGGCGACAAGATCGCAGACAAGGGCTACTTCACCATGAGCGATGATTGGTTCACCGAATACGTGTACGAGGTCGCTGTGCCGAAGGCGCTGCTCCCTGCCGAATATCAGGCCGCTCTTGACGAGCCAGCCACCATGCTCCCCGCATGGGATCCGATGGGCGCTCTGGCTGACTGATACGTAAACCGACAAACCGATTGACGAATGCCGACTGCATGGGACTTCGCAAAAAGTCCAGCATGCAGTCGGCATTCGTGTTATTCCACTTTTATCCGTTAAGGTAACTTCGGTGATTATCATCCATGCACAGTATGCATGAAGCAGGTATGCAGGTATAAGGAGGAGCAGAAGAGATGTCAGGTCTTCGCGGTCCAGATAGTTCGAAGGATGCGCAGTTGTTGGATAACGCCGTGTTTCCGGAGACCGTGGATATCAATATTCGACAGCTAGACCCGATTCCGGCTCCCCGATATTTTCTGAAGGAAATTCCACTCACCGATGAGATGAGCGATCTGGTGTTGAAGTCCCGTCAGGAAATCCGCGATGTGCTCAACGGCAAAGACGATCGTCTGCTTGCCATCGTCGGCCCATGCTCGATTCATGATCCGAAAGCGGCGCACGAATACGCGGCAAAACTCGCCGCGGTCAAAAAAGAACTGGAAGACCAACTGGTCATTGTGATGCGCGTGTATTTCGAGAAGCCGCGCACCACCATCGGTTGGAAGGGTCTGATCAACGATCCGGATATCGACGGCAGCTGCAATATCCGTAAAGGTCTGCTGCTCGCACGCCGGACACTGCTGGATGTACTGGGCGAAGGCCTCGCCTGCGCCACCGAATTCCTGGAACCCACCAGCCCGCAGTATATTTCCGACGCGGTAAGCTGGGGCGCGATCGGCGCACGCAATACGGAAAGCCAGGTGCATCGCCAACTGGCCAGCGGCCTGTCCATGCCCATAGGCTTCAAAAACGCCACAGACGGCTCGATCAGCGCTCCGGCGGACTCCTGCTTCGCCTCCGCCCAGCAACACACCTTCTTCGGCATCGACCATCTTGGTCGCGCCGCCGTGGTCAAGACGCTCGGCAACCCGGATTGCCATGTGGTGCTGCGCGGCTCCACCAGCGGCCCGAACTACAGTGCCCATGATGTGGCCGAGACGCTGGACGCCATCAGAAAACGCATGCCGGCCGCCGCCGCGGCATCGCACGGCGTGATCGTGGAC
>ENA-OWYH01000390-OWYH01000390.1-human-gut-metagenome-genome-assembly--contig:-NODE-390-length-18601-cov-13.266777_pt1 | contig 18601 bp, 22 predicted proteins | sample MGYA00249746_ERZ652078 | MGnify/ENA primary metagenome ERZ652078 (study PRJEB26925, sample SAMN05827095) | human gut metagenome | biome: ENVO:2100002; feature: ENVO:00000062; material: ENVO:00002003... | reverse complement strand
ATGATGGTTTCAAATATGACTATCAATGAAAAGAATGAACTGCTGACCACTTTGTGGGATGACCCGTCCGTGACGCTTCATGGTGTCAAGGACGGTGTTACGAGTTCGATTGATCGCGATCAGGCCGTTGACGATTATGAGGTAGCTTTGTATGATTCCTATCAATTCCTTTTGCCTTATGAAACGGATGACGATTTGCTTCTGTTTTCTGCTGAAGACTTGGAAACGTTTGCTCGGACGTGGTAATAGTAAAGCCCCTAGGTTATTAACCTAGGGGCTTATTTTATGCTGTCAGATCAGGCGGATACGAGATACCACATTGACTTGTTTGCTGGTGCGAGTGCGACGTATCGGGTTTTGCCTGAATAGCCTACGTAGTGTGCCCAAATGTATCCGTCTGCGATCACGCCTCCTTCGGATAGGTTGACGGTCTGTCCGTAGTGGTATTGGGCTACGACTTGTGCTGAGGTTGACGGCGCTGAGCGTACGTTGAGCACGTCTACGTTGACTTTGTAGGTTCCTGGAATGATGGTTGCGTTATTGTTTGCCGGTGCTGGCGCTGTGGCGCTTGTTGAACGTGGGTGGAAGTAACCGATGATGCCGTTCTTGGTGAGGGTCACGTATCCGGCTTTGTTTGGGTTTTGCGACATGGTTTCCAGGGTGCCGTTGCCGTTGTCTCGTACTACGATGGCTACGTGGTTCATGCCGTTGCCGTTCCAGAATGCCACGTCACCGTAGACCGGCGTGTAGTTGTCTGCTTCGCGGATGAACGTGTTTTGCAATGCTTTGGAGCGGTCGTATCGTGCGGTGTAGACGCTTGCGGCGTATCCGTCTACGGTGTTGGTGTCGGCGGCTGGAATGCCGTATACGTTGCGGGCGTAGTTGCTCCATAGGTCCCAGCATTGCCCGCCGTATGCGCCGTCCATGTCGATGATTTTGCCGTTAACGTTGTTCATCCATTCCTGGATATTCATGTCAGTTTTCCTTCCTATGTTTGGGGGTGTTGTTTTGCGCGAACACGTTCATGAATGGTGCGTCCGCCAATTCGGGGTTGATGGCGGTGATGTTTTCCAGGATTGAGGTGAGTTCGATGAGGCTGATGCCGCCGACCGTGCAGACGAACACGCTGACCGGCAGTCCGAGATCTACGTGCAGGTTGATCATGTCTACGAAATAGGCTACTAGTGTCAGCGTGAGGTAGGCGAACTTGTGCCATAAGCCTTGTCGCATTTTCTGTGAACTCAACGTGTTGTTGAGTATTGCTCTTGCAATACCGGTCACATAGTCCACAATGATGAAGAAGACTATCGCAAACACACACCATACGTCCGTTGTCGTCATTGTCATGTATTGTCCTTTCTATTTTCCTAGCAATTCTCCAATAATAAGCCCAAAATCGGCCTTGACCTGTGAATCGTCGAAACGGATTTTTCCGAGCCGGTAGCCGGTGGTGAGTCGGTGTATAATATCATCCGATTTTTTGACGTACCATGTTTTTTCGTCAACGTGGTTCGGGTCGAGCGTGTATGTCGGCCGGTTATTTTCTTTGGGGATGCGTCGTGAAACATATTGTGAAACATGTCCGTCGCGTTCGGATACGGAAACCCATATTCCAAACTGCGCGTAGTCGGTAGTGTCCAGCACGTATGACAGCTCGCCATCGCTAGGAATTGGCGCTATCAAAGTGTCCGATCCATCGCGGAACTTGTTTCTGATCGCATAGTCGGCATAATCACCGTCGTACTGTTCAAGGAATCTGCCGAACTTGGATTGTGCGACTTTTGCCGAGAAACCGCCATAGTCGGCCAATTCGAGACACACGAAGCCCCCGCAATAGAGTTTGTATTGTTGTTGGTTGGTTTGCTGGGAACCAATGTCGAGTCGGTATTTGGCGAAATATGGGTTGGCCTTTTGTACTGCGTTAGATAGGAATAGTACTTTTGTTCTATCCTGCCAACGGTCTACAGTATTGTAAAATTCCGAGAACGAGTTTACTTCATTGCTTAGGAAGCGTAGATTGTCTGGGAATATCTCATCGAAGATAATCAAGTGCACTTTAGGATAGGCTACCGATTTCAATCCGCCCGCTTGCGAGAGGGCGACGAAATAACAGCATGTCCGCCAGTCCTTTTCATCCCATGACGTCTTATGCAATTGCCCTTTTTCCCCGTTGATACGAAATTCATAGGATGGGAAGAACTCTTGAATATCCTTGAAGAACGTTTCCTTGCGGTGCTGTTCCACATCGGTGCGGCGTAGATAGATGAACTCGTGGCCGTGCTTGATATATTCCTTGATTCCGTACCGTTTGGCGGCGAACGTTTTGCCGAGTCCGCGTGCGCCGATTATGAAATTCCATGGGGCGTTTCTCGTCAACAGATTATGCAGATCGTAATAATCGCTCTCGTCGAGCGTCTGCAATGTCATGCCTGCAAACCTCCTGAACCAGTGGAGGGCGTGCGCCATGACTCGCACGCCCTCCACCAACCTATCATCTGGCGGCTGTCCAAGGGAAAGGTCATCACATAACCACCGCCACTATCAAGTATACCACACTTTAGAATGCGGGCGGATTAGATTTTCCATCCCACACACTCAGCAACGAATATGCCTGGTTGTATCGTGTCATGTACGGGCCGAACGGGAACGTGGCTAGGATATTGTTTTTGAGCTGTGCGAGGTTCGATGCCTTCGGCACCTTCAAAGCGTTCGCGGGGGATTGGTGATATGCCGTCACCCAAAGAATCTGCATTTTCGTGTCATCATACTCTTTAGGATAGCCCGCGTAATCCTCCGCGAACTGGTTGCGTTGTCCGTCACGCGACTCATTGCGTGCCGCCCATGTGCGGAACGCGTCCGCCTCCACTGAGGTGAGCGAACGTTTGAACGTGCCGCCCGACTCCATGAGCGCGGCTATTTCAGGCGCGGCGGTTTTGAATGCCTCATATCCGGTGGGGTCGGCGTCTTTCATCGAGTTGAGCACTTGCAGGCGGCGCTCGAAACTCCATTGCGCAATGCCGATGCCTTGCAGATTGGCGGCCTCGACTGCATCCCAGCGCAAACCGGACTCCACGGCACCGACCACGTATAGGGCGTACGGGTTTTCCGTACTGACCGAGCTGGACGGGTGCCCCTGTCCTTGCGAGTCGGACGGCTGGGATTGCGACGCTTTTTCCGAAAAATTATTGGCCGTGGTACGGTAAAAGATGCGTGTCCGCGTCCCGGCATTGTCGGTCTCGTGCAAGTAGAGGTTGTCGCCCTGCCAATGTATCCACGCTCCCCCGCGTGACGTGTCGGGGCTGCCCTGATTGTTGTTGCCGGTCGGATTGTCCGCGTCCGGCTTCGGCATGGTACGGGGATGCAAGTAGCCTAATAGTCCGGTGTTGGGGAACCATTTCAAGGCGCTGGCGTCGGGGTTTTGCGTGATAACGTAGATGTTCCCGTCTTTCACGCCATCACCGGCGACTATGGCGACATGCGTGTATGGCGTGTAGGAACCGTACCCCCATATTGCCACGTCGCCCGCCACGGGCGAGTACCCGTTGGCGGGAATGCGTTCGTACACTTGTTCGCATCGCGCGGACACGGGGTATGCGGTATACAGTCCACCCGCGTAGCCGGTGGGGGTTATGCAATCCTGGATACTCATGCCGTACATGTCCATACTGTATTTTGCCCACAAGTCCCAGCATTGCGCCCCGTACGCGCCGTCCATGTCCCAAAAACGGTTTTTCGTCTGATCGACCCATTGAGAAAAAGTAATAGCCATATCCCCATTATAAAGGATATGACTATTACATATCAGATGACGTTATGCGGCGTATGATGCCACAAAATTAGACTGTCCTTGGTCGGCCGTGGTTGGATTGTATACCCCCCAGCTTCCATCCGGCTGGATGAAGCCTAGTCGCGGCTTGGTGGTGGAACCGCCGGTGACTATCCACGTCCAAATATTGTGACGTGGATACGCCCATTTCGCCAGCTCTCCGCCCTTACCTTCGCCGATCGACGGAATATTCCCTTGTCCATCCACTGTGATAACGCCGTTTTGCAGGGTGAACTCCACCGACATATCACCAAACGGGGAGATGGCGTACGCATGTCTACCGCGATAGCAGTCTCGACACGCAGTGTAGAGGTATTTTGCGATAACCTTGGCGCCAGTCTCGTTAGGGTGGATATCTGTTGACGGAAACCAACTGTTTTCGCCTTTGCACCACACATAGGCGCTATCCGCCACTACCACTCGACGGTTGCCTGGCGTGGCGTTGAGCGCGCCACTGAGCAGTCCAGAATATTTCTTCATTCCAGCATCGTTAAGTACGGCGTGGTCGAAAAGCATTGGCGCAATCACAATGATTGCGTTCGGGAATGCGGCTTCCATTGCCAATACGACTTCACGTGCTTTCGGAAGTGCGGTGGCGTGGTCGAGGATGTCGTTACGGCCGCCCGCGCATACGGCAACCTTGACTTTAGCTTTGTTCACACTGGTATCGGCTACGCAGTTCGCCACCTGCTGCGCGAAAGTCGGAATACCGGACACGTTGAAACCTGCGCCCGCCTTCGCATAGTTTTTCCACTGCAGTTCCGGAAACATGGTGGACAATTGGTATGACCAGGTACGTTCGCGCGTGTTGTCCGCGTACGAGTCGCCAAACGTGACCAAATATCCGTCCGAATATTGAGACTGTCCCAGTTTTTCGAGAATGCTTGCGATCTGCGAGGAATTATTCCCTACGGAGGTGGATAGTGTGGCAATGTCCGTCGTGTTTTTATCCCACTTGGTTTTATTTGCGGTGGCGTGCGCGGTGGTGTCGGCCCCTAATGCGGTGAGGATGGTTTTGTTCGAGTCGGCTTTGCCGATTGCGGTGGTGGCGTCCACTCCCGCTTTATCCCACTTGGTTTTCGCGTCGGTGGCGTGAGCGGCGGTGTCCGCGCCGAGCGCGGCGAGAATGGCGCTGTTGTTGTCTGCCTTGCCTGCGGCGGCGGTGGCCGCGGTAGTGGCGGCGGCGGCGTCCGCACCTGCTTTATCCCACTTGTTTTTCGCCGTTGTGGCGTCCTCCACCGTGTTATCCCCAATCAGCGCTTTGACCACTTCCTCGTCGTGCGTTTCACGCGACTCCACGGCTTCGATGCGACCGAGATGCGTTTCGAGAGTCGTATCGATGGTGCGCATGGAACCGTTATACCCGTCACGCAGGTCGGCGGGGTCACTGTCGCCGTAAAGGTTAAGCGCGTAGTTGTCGGTTTTGTCGTAGATGGTGCTCATTGGTTTGTTCCTTTGGTTTCGCGGATGAGGGTTTCCAGTTGGTGCATGAGTCGGTCGATCATCACCATTGCCCGATTATATCCGTCGCGCAGATCGGACGGGGTATCGTCGGTGTAGAGAGGTAGTCCGTAGGTTGTGGTGCGCCCGTACATGTCGCGGTTTTCGTCATTTTCATTCATTTTTCTTCCTCTCTGATGTAGATGCAGTTTCCGCAGGAATAAAAATCGGTCACCCCGTCCGTGACTATCGTTCCGGCTGGGGTGCGTCCTAGGCTCATGGAAAAATAAAACGGCAGGGCAAGCCCCTTCAATGTCCCGGTGGCGGCATAGGAGAAATACAATGGGACCAGGATATTCGGCACGTCCCTCCCGACGGTGTCCTTCATCGCCATGTTGGATAGTGACGCCTGGAAGGAAGCCCCGGGTCCCGGTGTTCCCTGTTTTTTATCGCCCACCACCCACAGCAGCCCGAACGATTGAAGATAGTTGCTGGGGGTTTCCCATTTACAAGCGAGTTGAGAAATGCGACGTACGCGACTTTGAGTTGCTCGCTCCACACGAGGATGACCTGATCCTCCAACGAGTTTGATGATGAATTCGTTATAATGTCGTTTATGGACAACACTGTCCCCCAAGGTAGCGTTGCCGTCACGTTCGTGTTGTCCGCATCCTTTTGCACGTCGAATCCCGCTTGAGAGCATACTTCATCGAGCGCGATATTAAGCTGGGTTCTAAAGTCGCGGCCTGCTGAATCTTTCGCCCCCCGAACGGTTATCGAGCTTATCGTTTTTTTGATATCCATCATTCCCCCTTCTTTTCGTGGACTATGAAATATGTCTCTTGGGTCCCCGGTGACGTGGTTTTGTCGGCTGTAATATATCCTTTTTCCGGTGATTTCGGTGGCGGTGTCGGTCGCTGATTCTGAGGTCGGGGCGTTACACGCGGTTCTTCGTTGCCGAAAATCTCACGATTGCCTAACACCGCCCAGGTGATGCAATCATGCTGTGCCGCCTGAGCCGTGGTTACGGTAGCCATCTGATTAACCCGCGCCCCGAATACGGCCAATTCGCGGTATATGTCTCGGTTCGTGTTTTTCGAGTCCTCGTACTTGCCACGTGTCGGGTTATAGGTAAGGGCACTGTCTTCGTATTGTCCGACCTGTTTTTCCAAGTCGTCCAGGGTTTCATTGATGCGCTCGAATTGCCCGTTGAAACCGGCTATCAGCTGCTTGATGGCTTCAACGTCCGCGTTCTCGTCCTTGGCGAGATTGTCAAGCTGTTCCCTGAGCTGGTCGAGATGTTCGGCCACCTCCTGCACGTAGCCAAGCACTGTCAACGTATCACGGTACGAAAAAGGCTGAACCGTAGTGAAATAGCGTTGCCGCGGGTCAATATCGAGCGGCGCTGCGCACATGTTTATTCCATCCATGATCCTCCGATCTGTCAATGTCAAGTATACTCTAGTGGCCGAGATTGTAGGCGAGACTCGTGCTGTAAAGCTGTGGCACGTTGGTCATGTTGTCGCCACTGCCCCACATACCTAAAAAGAGGGTTTCGAGCGAGTTGATGACCATCATGTCGATGTTGAGCATGGTGTTGCGCCAATCCTGCAACAGCTGGGACTGCGAACCACTGGTGCCGAGCGTATGCGACGTGGAATTGCCCTTGTCCGACGAGTGCGCGTAATCCGTGTTGCTGGTGCTGGTCGCGGTGGCCGTGCTGTCCTGCTGGGTTGCCGTATGCGTGTTGCCTGTCGAGTCCGTTTGTGATGCGGTGGTGGCGTACTTGCGGAAGTCGTCGATGCGGGTCTGCGGAAACTCGCTGTTGAACGTCATTGACGAATTGTCGGCGGTAGTGTCGGACGTGCTGTTGGCGGTGGACTCGTTCGACTGTGTGCCGCTCGATTTGCCACTGGACTCGTTAACACTTGTAGAGTCCATTTCCTGTCGAATGTCGGACGTGATGAACGGGTCGAACTTGCGCTGGGCGGATAGATAGAGCTGGTTGAAATAGTCCATCTGCTCCCGCATGGTACGCCCCAAATAGAAGACGAACATTTGCGGTGTTTCGCTTCCTATTTCCCTGAGTGCGTAGTGTGCCACGATTTTCTCGTTGAGCTTTGCCCTATAGTTTTCGTCGAAAATCGGGTAATATTGAGCGCTCAAATGCAGTTTTTCGTCCGTGTCGAAACCGCGTGCGATCAGATTGCCGAGCGTCAACGTGTAATCCGCCATGCTGTCTTTGATGGCGTACATGCTCAAGTCCTGCACCATATTTATTCCTCTTCCTTGTTTCCGTCAACGTCCAGGAGTCCGCCTGAAGTGGTGTCGTTCCACTCGATGCCGATAGGTTTCCCGGAGTCGGCCATTTGCGGCCACAACCGGTTGATCGTGTCGCACGCCTGTTGACGCGCCTTCAAGTAGCTCAGGCGGAACACGTTCGTACGTGAGTTGCCCGCCGTGACTTCCGACTCAAGCAACCGTTCCTTCTTTTCCGTGGTGCTGTTGTCGATGCCCAAGTAGTTTACGAGTTCGTTCCAGATCTGCGTCTTCGTGGTGATGATCTTATCCGCCAAAAACGGGGTGACGTTGGGGAACGTTTGGAACATGCCGGTGATATCCGCACTGTCGTATGTGTAAATGTACGGGTCGCCGTCTTCACGCGCCTTCATGAGATTTTGGGCGGTGAGCTTGTTGGTTTCTGAAGTGGCGATGATCAACGGCACCGAAATGTTGTCGAGGTTGACGTCGAGCGCGCGGTCGGCAATCGCCAATCGCGTGGCATAATTCCACATGACGTCAATCATGGTGCACCGCAATTGATTATCCCAAATCGGCACGCATTCCTTCGACCCTATTTGCGGGTGCGAGTAGTTCGTGGCTACGGGCTGAAAAGACGTCGGATTATTATAATTGTTGACTCCGCCGATATTACCCGACGTGACCATGAAACGGTGTACACCCCTGCGCTTGTCGGGGAAGAAGAGGGCCAAACCGTTCTCGAATAGTGTCAGTTCCAAATATCTTTCATCAATGTACGGGGGGAGGTTGATCCATTTGAAACGCGACACTGCCAGCATTTCAATCAGCTTCATATACTGGTTGATGCGGAGACTTTGCCGCATTTCGGGCAGATTCAGATTGCCCCACATGGAGCCGAGCACGCTCTGGTTATCCCAGTGCGCCGCCTTACGCGCGTTATTACGCTTGCTCATGGTCACCGTCCTAAACAATAATGGAGAGAGCTATATAACTCCCTCCATTATATCTAGTATGCGATACCGGCCAGCGGCACGTTATCCGCGTAGTCGGTGACGCCGATTTTATCGGGGTCGGTCCATACCGTCACGCCACTCTCGAAAATTCCCTTCACCGTAAGTCGGTATTCTTCCGGGCACGTGCTCGAACGTACGTACAATTCGTGCAGTTTCCAGTACGTGAAATTGGACATTGCCATCAAATTCGTCGGAAGTTGCATGAATCGTTGCACATAGTAGCCGTACCTTAGCCACACTTCTCCGATGGCTTGCATGGCGGCGGGCGGTATCTGCCGGAAGCGTACCAGGACGCCAATCAAACCGTTGGCAAGATTGAAAGCGTCACCGCCCAAAGCGCCCGACGTGGTGGGAGGTACCGTTTGCGTCTGCTGCACCTGGGCGTTGATGCCGGCGATGGTGTTCTCGTAATCGCCTTGCGCCGTGGCCTGCGCGAGTTGCCTGTTCATGTCCGCGAGCTGCATGGTCTGTTGATTGGACAGATTGGTTTGCGCGAGCGAGTAGGCGTTAGCCTGCGACGTTGAAGCGTTGTTGGTGGTTTGCGTGTTCGCCAATTGCTGGTTCGCGCTTGACACGTTGTTGTCGTAAGTCATTTGGTTTGTCCACGCGCCGATTGCGGTGCCTGCGATGGCTCCGGCCACACCGCCGATATTGCCCGTGGCTGCGGAACCGACCGCGTTGGCCACACCCGATCCGATGGTGTTGATCTGCGCCATCTGATTGTTGAAACCGAGATTCTTCAACGTCAGATCGGTGCCCATCTGCGCGGCCTGGTTGCTGATCGCGTTCATGGCGTTGCGGTTCGACGTGCCGAGCCGGTTCTGGGCGCTTGCGTACTGTGTGCCGAGCTGGGCTTGAGCGTAGGCGTTGTTAATGCCCATCTGGGTTTTCTGGAAACTCCAATCCGCGCTCTGCTGCGCGTATTGCCTAGTGTAGGCGCTGTTTGCAAGCGCCAAAGCCGAACCGTTGTTTACGGCCATGAATGTGGGGAAATTGGTTATGCCAAATGATGCGTTGAGCATTTCGCCAGTATCGATGGGCAAACCGAGTCCGTTCGGCAATGGCTGATGTTCGCCGAGGTTTCCGGCATGATATCCGCGCGCGTAGAAATTCAGGCGCGGAGACGGTGGCGCGTAATTCCACGCTTCTCGAATAATCAGGTCAGCGGACGGAATCTGTTCCGGCTCGTATGTGATCACGGTGCCGTTCAGGCACGAGCATTCGATATAGGCATATGGGGCTGTAAGGAATTTTTTCAGATACTTGTAGCGTTCCGGCAACTGGAAAGTATCGCGGAAATTCTTCAAGTTGATAATGTCCGCGTAGCGGGCGTTGCTATTGTCGTTTCTCTTGCGTAGTTCCCAACAATTACCAATAAAACCGACGGAATGTCCGAAAAGTTCCGTCTTTTTCGGCTGACCGTCCAATAAGGCTTGCGGCAGATGCGGCACGGCGTAGATGCCGCAAATTCCCTGAGTGACCCACGGTGCGCTCATGCCTTCGGTGAAGAATGTGACAATATCGGCGGGCGTATCCAAATAATACATGGATGTGCCATTAAGCTGACTCTCGAACGCGCTACCTGTGGCGGTGTTGACCACCGGATTATCCTTGGTGCCCGTATCGGCCTCCAAATCGGTGGTGCTTACGATGATCAGCCCGTAGGATGTATATTTCACGCCATCATGCGCGCCAATATCCATGAGTGGTTTCCAAGCTTCGTTGGTGAGTACGGTGCATTTGCCGGTGTCGAGTCCTTCGGGGAGATCCAAATACGTTTTGCCGTAGTCTTTCCAGGCGTTCTCGTTCGCGATGCCGACATGGCCGCGCTCGACATACGCGTTACCCAATTTAATATCATGCTGGAATGACTGCCACACATCCAATTGGATATTGAGCTGTGTGGTGTTGGCGTTCACATAATCGCATGTCTGAATGAAATAATACCAACTACGGGGGGTATCAAAATCATAGTCGTTCGTCGCGATCAGATAATTGTATTGGCACGCTTTGGCGAACGGCACCGGTAGTCGTACCGGAAGGCCATATTTCGCCATAGTGCAGTCGGTGAACTCGATACCGTCCAATCGGTCGAAATAATCTCTTTGAGCTTGCTCGCTCCATCTGACTATATCCCTGTAGCCCATGTCCCACGGCACGTTGCAGAGTTTGAACCGTGTGTTTGGTGTCCATTTCGCATAGCTGAAGTTTATAGGCAAGTCGTTCGCGCTCATAAAACCCTCCTAAAAAAAAACAATAGGTGTGGATAAAGTCTATCCACACCTATTTTAGCGGCTGGTTATCATCGCTATGCGGTGACGGTGACCTTTGCCGTTCCGACAGCTTCCGCAAACCTCACAGTGACGTTGGCGGTGCCCGCTGTGGTTCCGGTCAGCACTCCGTTGGGGGTGACGGTCGCGTGAGCGTCCACCGTCCACGTGGCGAGATTGGTGACGTCCGCGGTGTTGCCGTCCGTCTTGGTGGCGATCGCCTTAAGCGCCACATGGCCGTTCGCCTTGACCGACTTTTCGCCCTGGATCTCGACGGACTCGATGGCGCCCGTCTTCCAGCCGCCCAACCATTCTCCGACCACGGGCACGGATAGTGCGGCGGAAACCGTCTGGTCGATTTCCGGCGTTGCCGGATTGATGTAGGTTGCCTGAGCGGTGACCTTAAGCGTTTCGGCGGTTTCATCCAAACCACAACGAAGGATGCCGTCATTGTCAATGGTCGTGAACTGGGAGGTTGCGCCCTCGACGGCATACTTGATGCCGGTTGGCTGGAACGTCGCCGTTTCCTTGTTGGCGCTCGTGATGGTGGACACCACCTGGACGAGATCGCCACGGGACACGTTCTGCGGAGTGATGGCGGGCTGACCGTATTTCTGCACGCGCAGCTCGAATGCCGGCGTGGAGGTGGTGAGCGTGTCCGGCAACGTCACGGACTCGTTGGAGCCTTCGCCCGTCCAGAACAGAATCGCGTTCGCAAAAGGATTAGGAGTGATGCTGCCACGATGCTTGTAGAAAATGTTGCGCGTGCCGTCAATCGGATTAACGGGGCTGTTCGTCGTCTCCAGCATTTCATCCCAGCAGAAGAAGAAGTCCTCCGTGGTGAGCACGGCCTGAACCTTGCCGCCCTGTCCGCCGATACCGAACATATCCTCCGGAATCGGAATGATACGGTACGGGACGTTGACTTTATCGATGTTGAATGCGGCGGCCAATGCTTCCACGTTCAATGCGGCGATAACCTGCGGAGTGGCGAAGAGGATCGCTTCACTATCTCGCCACGGAGTCACCCAACCCATGGCATTATATCGGGGCATGGCGCTCATTGGCGACGCCTTCAGCTCGTTCGCCATCTGCTGGATGAGGCGCAACAATCCCTTAGCATCCGCTTCGGTCGAGTCGGCCTTACCAACGTCGGGGGTATGCACGCGGTAGAAACCGCCCTTACGGGCGTATTCCGCGAAGGTCTGCGTCTTCATGAGATACATATCATTCCTATCCGAGAGGACAGGCGCGTTCATGATCTCAGCGATATAATCCGACATGCCGCTTTCGCCGTCGAACGCCGTAAGCAAAGCGTCTTCAGGAATGGTGACGGGGTAATAATGGTCAAACGTCAGGGGGTGGAACACTGAAGCGGTCGGGAGCGAGTAACGCCCGTACACGTCATCACCCAAATACTCCTTGTTGAAATTGCGGGTGCGTGCCTTGACCAGGCCGACGGCGGCCTGCTCGTAGGTGGAGCCGTAGCGCTTCAAGGTGCGGGGGGAGCCGATCAGTTTCAGAGGGTCATCCCAATCCGCGTGCTGGATATAGAGGCCAATGAGACGCTGGATGAGCACGCCGGTGAACTCGTCACGAAGGTAGGGGAAGTTGCGCATGGTGTCCACGGCGTTCCTGATATTGCCCTGCGTTGCCGACGGGATACGGGTCTGGAACTGGGGGGAGGTGGCGTTGCGGACGGCGTTGAAGATCTCAACGTCACCCCTGCCCGCCAGTGGTCGAATATTGGACATTATATATATCTCCTAACTATTTTAGTCGAACAAATCTTCGATGGATTCGGTGCTGTCATTGTCTCCGTCGCCGTCATTGTCGGACGGTGCGGGGTCGTTGTAGCCGAGCGTGTCCATCATGGCTTTCAGTCCGGCCAGTTCCTTTTCAATCGCGTCGAGTCGTGCGGAAACGTCCGGCTCCTGCTTCGGCTCCGGTTCCGGCTCGGGTTCTTTCGGTTTTACTTCATCGTCCACGGTTTGCGTCTGCTGTTCCTCTTCGGTCGGCGGCGGAGTGGTGTTTTCCTCGCCGTCATTATCTGGGTCCGCCATGCAAAGCTCCTTACGATTGGCAATGGTTCCACTAAAATTATATCATGCGGCGGAAAAATAAAATGACCCCGCAATCACGCGGGGTCGAAACGTCTTATGTGAGCGCGAGTTGAAGATCGTAGGGCACTACCGCCACGATAGTGATTTTCACGGTCGGCGGCGTTTTCAGCCGTGGCAGTCCGACCCATGTTGCTCCCAGTCGAAAATCGACGCTCAGAAGACAATAGGCATTATAGCATGACCATTGTTCCGTAATCATCCATGACCTGCACGCCATGTCTAAACTTCTCGTAGGGAATGGGTTGCGAGAACATGTTTCCGGCCATGCATACGTCAACCTCTCCGTCCTCCCTCCATCCCTGATACCGGTTCATACCCAATATCGTCAATTTTTCGTATCGTGCGGCGATCTTCCATTTACCAAGGTCGGTCGGGTGTATGTCGCATGATTCCACCGGCTCCCAACCGCTCAGGATGCACCCGTCCGTGTTCGCGTACAAGAGTCGGTCGGCGTTCGCGTGGCAGACGTCCATAAGCTTGCGGCGCGCGTAGGCGTTGACCCAAATAGGCACGGGGAGGTAATCGGTTTTCAGATTCGATTCCTCACGTTGCGCCACATCCCAGTTCAATGTTATGCCGTCTTTGGAGAGGGGGAGTAGTACGGTGCCCTTGGGCAGACTCGCCATTTTTCCCACCAGGGCGTTCATGATCAGTTTCGCCATCTGCCGTTTCTCGCCCGTCGCCCGCTGTTTCAACTCCCCCCATTCATCGACGAACGAACGGAAGAAACCTTTGGAGCGGCGGAATTTCCACCCCCTAACATGCTTGTAGACGCTCACCTCATAATTCTCGTATAGTAGTTGTTGGTCAATGTCGGTCAAGACGCGCGTGACGTATCCACGTGTCGAGGTGAGACGGTTCAAGCCGTACACGCTTCGATTATCGAGTAGAAAAGGGTGGCCGTTTGGTTTGAGTTCCGCGCGAAACGTGAGTTCGTCGCAATGCAATGGCATGTCGCTATCTTCCTCATAGTCGCCTTCGTACGGTTCGGGTTCGCCCCACGGAAGCCACTCATCCCGCAAAATGCTCGGATACATGCTATTGCAGTCGACGTCGATGGCCTTGCCATACGCCCCTTCTCTTGCGATCATGAAACCGCCGACATAGGCGTCATGCAATGACTTTTTGGTTTCGGATTCTAATTGTGGGAATTTGTCGTAATACCATTTCCACTCGCCGGACGCGAACGCCTCCATACTCGCCCCGCCCGCCGTAATCTTGCACAAACCGCGGTTATCGTATTCGCGCAGAATATTGAGTAGTTGCGTGTCGGTCATGGTGAGACGGCAATTCTCGCGCAAAAGATTCGATATATCGAAGAAGCGTGCGGAATTTTCGCGGTCGATACGCACGCTAAAGTTGAAGAACTTGCCTTTTTTTGACACTATCGCATCCCAACTCAAATTGGAGTTGTGCTCGTTATGGGGGAGGGAGTGTACGACGTGCGCGATAAACGAATCCAAAATATCGGGATCAGTCACATAGATGGTGAGTTTGCCGCCCGTCATTATGGACGCCAAAAGGCGGTTAGGCGCGGTGACGTAACGCAGGACGGTGCCGTCCGTAAAGCGTATGACGTTATCCGCGCACCACAATCCCACTCTTTTATCTTGCCTGGTCATGGTACAACTTTCTTCGATTGACTGCCGCTACTTTTCCAACGCGCCCGCTTCCATCATCCACCGGTCGAACTGCCGTCGCGAACGCTGGTAGCCCTCGCTGTTGTCACGGAACACCGAAGTAAAACCGTGCCGAACTGGGTCATATACCGTCCAGTCGAACACGATTCTTGGGGCGTCCGTCTGCTCGATGAACGCGCGTTTTTGCGCTGCCGAGAGTTGGCGGAATCGTTTCAGCCGTTTCGAGCCGAGCGTGGTGGCCAGGATCTTCTCGAACACCTCATAACGTCCGCGTGACATGTATGACGGCCATTCATGATCACCATACAATTCTTTAGTCTGTTTGCCTGTTCCCCGCTTTTTGGACGGTTTGTTTTTTTGTTCGGTGCGCAGTCCGAGTATTTCGGCGGCATCATGCATCTGACCAATCAGCTCCTTACGTCGCCCACTCTCCAATTGGGAGCGCACGAACGCTTCGTCTGACAGCACGTTGGCCATTTGCAGAAAGTCGGTGAGCTTCGATGGAATGATCTGATTGCGGCCGAAGCCTTCACCGGTGGTTCCGGTGATTTCGGCCACACGTTGATCGTACACGCTGCGTTGTGGCATGGCTTGAGCCTTGTTCCATTCGTTGATTTTCCGTCGCGCCGCATTGATCTTCCGCTGCTGTTGACGTAAGAGTTTGCGACGTTTCGCCACGGGTTCCGCCTGAATTTGCGCGTCCGATATGGGCGTGCGCTGGGCGAACATGTAGTCTTTTTTCGTAGGCTTCTCCACTGCGGTGGCGTGATATGGGGTTGCCTTCGCTTCCGCTATGGCCCGTTTCTTCTGCCGCTCCCACTCCTTGCCCAAGGTTTTCGCGATGTTGACGAGTTGTTTGTCCGCGGTTTTGGCGAGATTCGAATGAGAGTAGGCGCCAAGCTGTTTGATGTTGCGGGCGGCACGTGCTTGCGCGGCCTGACGTGCCTTTACGTGCTTTTGTTTGCGACTGCGGGACATAGTGCGCACCCCTTTAAGACGGCGAGAGCACCCAAAGTGGGTGCTCTAATTGTGAACTCACATTGTGATTATAGCAAGATCACTTGTTGTTCTTCTGCGGTTCCTGTTCCACCGGCTCGATGCTGAAAAACTTGAAGCCACGGCGGGAGCGACGTTCGACAACCTTGATGCACAGCGGTTCCGTCCAAGTGTTCGGCGTGCCGAAGATCCCGAACATGGTGTTGAGTCCCGCCGCGAGAGTGGGTGAGGTGGCCGCGTACGCCTTGTTATCATCGGTCACGATGATGACGCGCACGGTGTTGGAGATTTCGCCCGTCTGGTCGTCGGTCACCTGCACCGCCTGAGCGACGGCGTTCGTCATGTTCAACGGCTCGTTGAGGTGTTCGTCGAGCTTTTCGGCGTTCTGCAATGCCGAGTAGAGCTTGATCTTACCCTCACGAGTGCTCGTATCGATGAAGTGCTGGACGGTGCCGAGTTCGGTGCTCCCGGTGTTGAACGCGACGAGTTCGGTATTGTTGTTTTCCATTGTTTAACCTTTCCTAGATTATTGTTATTTTATTTTTCAGGCTTATGCCTAAAATCTTTCATATCACATACCGTCATTATTTTCAACGTCAGCGTGTCGTTTGTTTGTATGTTCTGCGGGGTTCCACTCTTGCGGTTCCCCAAAAGTAGCATACTTGTAAAAAGTCTTCTCATTCATTGAGACCTTTTGCGAAAAAATGTTGATGGAACGTGGAATGAAATTTGGAAACAGTTTCTTCGCACGAATCGAGTATGCGCGAGCATCCTTCAACCGTCCGTCGATAACATGCTCCGCTTCCATGAAATCGCCGTCCACCAATTCCATGCCCTTGAGCACGGCATAGACACGCGTGCGGAAAATATCGGTTTTCGTCCTAGCCAATTCTTACCTCCCTTGCAGTAAGATTTTTTGCAATTCAATGTCATCATAACGTGTCGTGTCGAGTCTGTCAAAATTTTTAAACACGGCAATAATCAGTTTTTGCGCTTGAGGACTATCGAAAATCGCGCAACAGTCATACGACGTGCCGCCCTTGACCGCACACACGGCGCACCATGCGATCAGGTTAGGCGGATTCACAGAACCGTCCAAATATCCAACACCATACGTGCGGGACAGAGCGGCGGCGAGTCCATCCCTCATGCTCAGACCGCCCGCAATCTGAGACACAGCAATCACCGCTTGCGCAAACCATTCACTAGGCGCTTCACGCCACAACTCACACAGCATGTTCACGGCACGGCAGCACGTTTCAAAATCACCATACCCCAGGTCGAAACGCCTCAAGTTCAGTTCACGCTTATGGCCTTTTGTGGCGCGGACAATACGCTTGCTCTCCATGATCGCATCGTCAAAGTCACGCATACGGTAAATAGGACGCCTATCATCGCCACGCCTAAGCATAATATCGCTCCTCGACGCGAAAATAACTGATATTCTCCGTATGAGACCGGATAGCCGCCCACCGTTTAATCAAGTCCGCCGCATCCCTATACGACGAAGCGTAACCGATCTCGATAGGCGGCTTGCGCGCATCCCTCAAGTATGCGAGAGACACGAAAGTACTATACATGTCTAAAACTCCAATTCATCAACAGAATCACTATCACCATACAGCCACATGACCTCCCACAACCGCCGATCAGGGCAACGTTTCGGAGGATCAGTGGCGCTCCGCTTATGCTGTCTCCCAGCCCAAAACGCACGCAAACGCCAATAACTATCAGCGTCCTGGCACGTGCCACACAACCACGAATGGATCCAACCACGAAAATACACGGCTAATCCCTCTCCATCAAGGGCGTGCGAGCAATATCGATAGCGTCCAGCATCAAATCGGCAATCTGAGACTCATTAGCGGCGTCATATGCACACCATGCCGAAGCGTCGAAAAAACCACCTGGAGAGCGGAACCGAACAGTATACCGAAGCTCGTACAAGTGATTATGCGGACAATACCACAATCCGACATCGCCACCACGATATTTAGACGAGAACGTGGCAACCCTCATATCATCATAAGCCATCTCAGGCCCCCCTTACTGTGAAAGCCAACACAACAGCCACGCCCACAGCGAGCATGACCAAAAAACAAAAAACGTCACGCGCATTACGCGGCAGTTCGCAAAACACCATAGCCGCCATCGTAAGAAACAGTACGGAAAGAATACAGACTGCAACAACCATGCCAACCATCATACCAACACCACCTTAACCATACCAACCATCGTCCCGTCAAGATCAAACGTAGCATTATCAATATCCACATTCACATCCATACCAGCATACGCATGACGGATATAAGACAAAACACCATCCAACGAAGACTTCAACGACGCTGTGCAAAACATACCACTAGGCTTCACACAATCAGACAAAACCTCAAAAACCTGGAAACCATCACTGGTAATAATGAAATGCCACATGCGAGACCTCCAATCAGTGAGTCAGGGCGGCAGCTACCGCTTCCGCGATAGTGTTCCCGGTTCCCAAGACAACGACAGGACGACAGTACCTAGCGCAAACGGCATAAAACACCTCAACCGCATCCACCTTACGCCCATCCTCGGTAGTGCGATAGTATGGAGTCTCAACCCTTTTAACGCACGCACGCGCCATCAATTCCCGCACTTCCTCGATGCTGAGGCCCGCTTCCTTTGCGATCTGCCTATAACTTCCCATTTTATTTACCTCCCTTGTAGTTGCTCTCAGATGGACAAAACGGAATCGACAACCGTGTAGAATCCGGTGCAAAACTCTCTATTGTGTTCGCTGTGAAGTTCCGCACGGCAACGTTTCGTTAACAGATGGCGGCACCTACCAATCATGGAACATTCACCGCGCGTATAGTATTCATCCATCAACAACCACGCGGCATACATGACCCATCAAGCTTATTTTCATCAGGTGAACCCCAAACGTTTTGATTGTGTGAATACGTAGTGTTGTACACGTTGGAGAGATACGCATACTCTACAGAATCAGACTCACAAATATCGGGGAAATTGTCTGTAACAAAAGACA
>ENA-OWYH01000389-OWYH01000389.1-human-gut-metagenome-genome-assembly--contig:-NODE-389-length-18628-cov-14.553976_pt1 | contig 18628 bp, 16 predicted proteins | sample MGYA00249746_ERZ652078 | MGnify/ENA primary metagenome ERZ652078 (study PRJEB26925, sample SAMN05827095) | human gut metagenome | biome: ENVO:2100002; feature: ENVO:00000062; material: ENVO:00002003... | reverse complement strand
ACAGGCTGCTGCCAGTTCCCTGCAATCAGAAAATGAACAGCTATCTGAAAGAAATTGCAGACTTATGTCTGATAAACAAGACCTTGACTACACACGTAGCCCGCCACTCATATGCGACCTCAGTTTGCCTTGCCAACGGTGTGAGCATAGAGAATGTGGCAAAAATGCTCGGCCATTCCAATATAAAAATGACGCAGCACTATGCACGTGTGTTGGATTCCTCCATTTTGCGCGATATGAATAATGTAAAGAACATAATGTCTAAAGTTATGCGATAGATATGGATAGAGGAATAATAACAATCAGTGAAACGGGGGTAGTCATTATGCCGACAGTACCTATATGGATGACACAATTTGAGATAGCCGACCTGTTCGGGATGTTCTCATTCGATGTCCGCAAGGCGATTCATGCTATTTACAAGAACAAGGAACTGAATGAAGCCAAAACAATGAGATATATTAAACGACCGGACGGTATCAGTTATGACGTTTATGATATTGAAATGGTTATAGCCGTTGCATTCAGGATATGCAGTAAAGAGAGTGTCTTGTTCAGACGGTTTATAATAAATGAAATTAGCACAATTAAGAAAGCTACACCGATTACACTATTTGTTGCCAGCGTCAGAGGTAATAACCGATGGTATAGTTGAGGTTCATTCCGTCAGCCACTCGTTCCCGATGCACGGATGCAAAGGTAGCGTATGGCTTGACGGCGGCGACAAGGTCGGGCGGCAAGCCGTTTCGGGCAGAATCTTCCTCAAACGAGTTTGAGCGTATTCAGCCCGAAAACCTTGCCATTGCCTGCCATACGCTTGAAGAGCATCCGGCAACGGAAACAAGCGACTGATGGGAAATCAGAAGACAGGAAAGAGGAACGGCTTACAGACGAAGCGGGATTTTAATGCTCCATCCGTAAGCCGTTCCTTTTTCTTTTTGCCGGAAGTCCATTGCTCCGCAATCATAGGGCAGACGGCAAACTGCGCTCCTTCAAGAAAATCAGGTTGCCATCAATCGGTAAGCGGAGCGGTAGCCGTCAGCCAGCATCCTTTCAATGTCGGATTCACGGTAGAGGATTTTACCGCCCAACTGGATATAGGCTATGCGCCCTTCGTTTCGATAGTCCTGAAGTGTCCGGCGGCTCACTTTCAGCCGTGCCGACACTTCCTTGTCCGTGAAGAAACGCTCTCCGTTCAGTGTCGGTCGGTAATTGGCGGTCAGATGCTCGAAGCTGTCCAAAAGACGGTCAAGACTGCCCATGAAGTGGATTATCCACTCGTTGTCCTTGCTAATCAGTTCATTCATGTTATTTTGGATTTAGTGGGTATTGTTATTTTACTTCGTTCATTTCATCAAGTTTATATAGTTCTTCCTTTGAACTTCGCCTCTTTCCACCTATCCTCCACAACGGAAGCAATGCGCTGTACGTCATCGGGACGGTAGTAGGTCTTGTGGTTTATCTGCGAGTAAGCCAGCGTCCCATTGTCCCGAAGCGTCTGCAATGTGCGTGCGCTGATGTTGAGCATCCGGCAAACGTCCTGATTGTCCATCCACTCTCCCATTGTCTTCTCTCCGTGCCTCTGACAGATGGTATCCATGCGACTGACGAAACGGTCGAACTTGGCGACCATCGCCTCAAAAGTCTTCCTTTCAATTGATACGATTTCCATATACATACTTTTTATTGTTATTGTTTCTTTTGCCACAAAGGAATATATAATCTGTTATCCGGCAATGGATTTCCCGGAAGTGGAAGCATGTGGCACAGGTTGGTAGAGGTTGGCACAGATTGGGGCTATATTCTTAATTCCGGAAATCAGCAATGTGGCAAGAGTGAAAATAAGGGCTTAATTCAAACCTGACTGTAATCGCACCTTTGTTCTTCCGGCTATTCACGTCCGGCGAATCTGTGAAGTCCTCACCAATATCTCTGTCACCATAAAGCAAAATCGCACAAAATTGCCTGATCGGCTCCAAACGCTTGACTGACTGCACTAAAGTATCTTACTTTACTTGCGATAATCGGTCAAGGCACAGACCAAGACCACAGTAATAACTTAGTCAATCTGTTTTATGACAATGAAAAGAGAACCAAGTATCAGTGAGCAGCAAGCCCGTGAAATCGTGGAAAGAATGGGACGCAGGGAATCCCGCAGTGAGAAGTCTATGGACGATTTCTACCGGAACATCGGTCTGGATCCGGAACGGCTGTCACAACCCGGCAGGACCGTCACGAAAAAAGCGGAAACAACTACGGTGGATGAACCGTCAGGCGAAACACCTGAAGATATGGCAGTGCCGCAGAAGCGTGTCAGCAGCAAACAACGCAGGCTGTCGCTGGACGAGTACCGTACCGCTTACCTGCAAGTTCCTAAGATAACCGACCGCAAGCCTGTGTTCGTCAGCGGTGAGGTGCGTGACCAGCTGGACGGGATTGTCCGCCGTCTCGGCGGGCGTGGCATGAGTGCTTCGGGACTTATCGAGAACCTCGCCCGCCTGCACCTCGATGCCTACCGGGAGGACATCGAGCAGTGGCGCAAACTCTGAGCGAATTACGGTAGAACCAATCAAGTCGGTGGATATACTCCATCGGCTTGACCGATATTCCAAATGAGTTATTATACTCACAAACCAATCCGACAGGCGGAGGATTCTTGTGTCCTCAAAGACACAGCAAGGTATGTTTTGGGCTGCTCAAAATACTTCGAGCAGCTCAAAACGCCTTGTCCTTACAGGAAACTGGATTTCCTCCGAAGTCGGAAATCCTTTCAAATCAGCGATGCCATTTTTACTCTTTTGAATGGTCTGAATTATTCTTTATCCACTCTTTTGCTAATTCTGTGAGTCTGTATTTTTGCTTCGGATGATTGGGCTGTTCAGGATACATTGGTTCAATTGCACCATCTTCCAACGCAGGAAGAAAATAATTTTTCCGGAATGATGTACGATGTTTGAATCCCATATTGGACATAATTTCATTCATCGCCATATAGTCGTCACTCATTGAAAGAATCATTTCTTGAACTTGAGCGGTACTTGGTCGGTAGTTGAGCGGTACTTGGTCGGTAGTTGAGCGATACTTGTCATCTTTAGTTGCTTTCTTATCCTCCTTGTCTGTCTTTATTGTACCGGATGCGAAATAAGGTCGCTTGAACGTGATAGTAACAAAACCTCCATCAGAACGCCATGTGGGTGCTTCCACTCCTTGTGCATCACAAGCATCCATGATACGCTTTGCTCCACTACCCCAGTTTTCTAAGTAAGTCATTCGATAAAGAGCTTCCGCCACTTTCAAGTTGTGCGGATATGATTCGTGAGGCTCCTTGATATTCTCTGGAGTAATTTGGGGTGGAAATGTGCCAGGGCTTGCAATCTCGATGCGGTCATCATAGATGGCAAGGCTGATGGTCAGATTATATCTTTCCCAATGACGATGACAAAGAGCATTGATAAGAGCTTCCCTTAACGCATGATAAGGCACTTCAAGCTGTTCCTCCCGTTCCAAACTATGATTGGTGATTCTACCACTGAGAGAAAGATGCTTGAAACAGAACGCAACTCCGGCATCTAACAGTTGGAAGAAATTACCTTCAGCACGTTGATTGTCCCGGAACATATTTTTATTCGTACCCACAAACCGAGCCATTCTTAGCGTAAATTGCGGATACTCGTCTATGTTATTGGAAAACAGCAATACCGCACCATTAGTCGGCACGCCATTCTTAAGCAATTTCCATTTTGAAAGAATATCTCCTGTCGACTCATACAATGCAGATTCAGGAATACGTCCGCCATCTATACCTCGCCGGATGCTGTTGCGAATCAGGTTTTCATCAAGGTCTGCCAATGCTACACCGTCAGCCGCCAACCTTTCCCACGCATACAACTGAGGTTGGTGGGCGCGAATGCGTTCATCATACATATCTTGTGGCATCACTTTCGTAGTGCTCTCAACTTTGAAATAGGGACAACCGTGAAATGTATGTGGGTGCTCACCCCATACCCAACCGTCAAAGTGCATGGCAATAACTTTGTTGCCCGGGTGCTCCGGCACATCAACATACGCCACCCGCACATCTACCGCAGGTTCAAGACCAGCCAATGCCTGAGCGATTTCTTGTTGTGTCTTGTCTGTTACTTCTTGCCCGATTATCTTCAAGGACTTCGGTGCAATACCGAAAATCAGCCAACCACCTTCGGTGTTCAAGAAGGCGCATGCCGAATGCATACCGTCTTTCAATTCGCCGGTAGTCTTCTTCAGTTCCAGAGTTCTTGACTCGTCGGCTGACACAAGGTTCATGATATCGTCAATTGTCATATAGTCGTAAAAATAATAATATCAGCACATATTGGCCTGCTATTTTATTGAAAGAATCCATTTCTCTTCATCATTCTTCCAGTTTTCAATCTCGGTTATATGCTCAGACAAGTAAGCTTCAAGGTGTGGCTTATTTATATATAATAAAAACAGAAGTACACTTTTAGCCGTTTGTATTTTTTCATCCTTTGTAAATCGAGCAGTAATTCCATTAAGTGTGTATATGTTTTCTTCCATATGACTTTCCGTATTTAGAGTTAGACGGTACATAAAATTCGCATAATAAACACGTTTATCCTCTGGTATTTCCATAAGAATATCGTGCTTTCTAAGCATCTTTTCAAAACCAATATCATAGCAGAAGCTTGAATATGCTTCCAATAATCTTCGCATAGTGTTACCAATGCTTATATCACTAATATCGTCAATGTCGTATGTTTCCGCTTTAGAAGCATATTCAAATACACACTCCAATAGTTTTTTATATTCATTTTTAGACTTATGCATCTTTAAGTTGTGGTTCACTAACTCCATAAATGTAGGGTCATTTTTTTCAATTACCTCATTACGTATTTTCATTAAGTCAAAAATTGACTGTAAATCGTGTGACAATACCAATATTCTGCTGTTGGTATTCCCTTTTAGAATATTTCCGAATTGAAACCGTAATAACGACATGACACCCACACGGTTACCATGGTCAAAACTTGATACAGGATCATCTATTACAATTAGATATTCTGAGGAATACTTAGCTGTTTCTGTCTTGCCACCAAATAACTTGGCAAAGAAATAGCATAAACCTAATACGTTTCTTTCGCCCACACTAATCTTCTTTGGTCTTACAGCTTTGCCATTGATTCTAAGCTTATAACAACCATCTCCAGGTTCCAATACGACTTTACGATTACTATAGAATACATATTGAAGTTCATGATTAATATAATCCAAGGCAATATCAGTACGTTCTTTTTGCGTTTTTAGAGATTTTATTTCCATTTGAACTTTCTCACGCTCTTTGCTTTTGGAATCCAAAAGCTCACGATTTTTGTCGCTATTCTCTTTTGCCTGTTTATAACTTCGTAGTAAAGCAGAATGCTGTTTCCGTGCTAATAAGCTATTTTCTGTACGTATCTGTTTGTATAATTTGGTGCGTTTATTCACCGAGTCGTTGAATCGTTTCACGCATTCTTCTATCGCATCTAAAGCTTTTCTCCAAGCAACAACTGCATCTGCATAGGCTCTGCAATCTTCTTCAGAAAAGGGGGATTTTAGAGCCTTATAAATATCACTTTTGCGTTGATTAATTTTCTGTTGCACTGCATAAAGTATACGATTTAAGTTTGCTAGAGCTGTCTGTGCCACATTAAGTTCCTGCTCGTTTAGATGTTCCCTAAACTCTGGTAGAACCGTTTCGATTATAGCAAATGTTTCTAACTCAGTGCAGAGCAAATGTTCATATTGACTTGCTTCTTCATTCAATATGTGTGTTAAAGTTTGAGTAATAGTTGCTTTATCCTGCTCCGTTATCTCACGTAAGCACATTGGACAAAAAGACCACCCTTCGGTTACCATTTGCTTTGTTGCTTCTGTGGAATGTTGTGGATGCTTTGCTAATAATTCCAAGAGCCGATGTTCCCGGTCTGTCAATTCTGGTGTGTCTAATGGTTTAATAAGAATATCAATTAATTGTGTTAATTCTTCAGGAAGTAATACAGTCCCTTTAATCCACGTTAGCACTTGTGCATCTTCAGATCCACGATACAAATTCAGATTATTCATTACACGATTATGCAATGTGTTATAATTTTCTGTTGGTTCTTCCAACCCCAGCAATGTATTAATTACATCCTCGGAAATTCGACTCTTTACTGTATTTCTCTTTACATCTCGGTCAATGTCTGCCCAACCACCATCCGCTCGAAGCGCATCCCGTATTTGGTTGAAATAATATAGGGGTGAGATATTTTCCCTTGCGTTATCATATCTTTTTCGTTCCTCATCCAGTTTGTTAAATTCTTCTTCTAGTTTAGCCAACACTTCCTTTTTTTGTGCTATTTGCTCGTCTAACTCAACTTGCTCTCCTAGCATAACGATAGTGTTAATACCATCCTTTTCAACTCTTACTTGTTCACGTACAAAATCCTCGTTGAAAATAAATACCGAATCTTTCTTGTCAGTTGTGATAGTCGAGGTCGAACTCACAGTAAAATCAGCATTTTTCTCCTCGTCAGATTTTACGAGTTCGCCGATACAATGAGCTATAGTGGTTTTTCCACTACCATTGCGACCATATATTACACTTAGAGCATCTTTTTTAAAAAGCTCCAGTTCGGCTTCATTATCAAAACAGCCTCCTTTTATCTTAATCGTTTTGAACTTTTCAAACATAGTTTCTAATTAACGAATAAATTTATGATTCTGCTACCATAGATGGATAATAATCTGTATTAACACTATATAAGCGTGGGGCAGATTGATGCTCTTTATAGTTTTCCACTTGGTCAAGAACCTGATCAAAAACATCATCGCTCCATTCAGGTGGGTAACCGTTTTCATCAAGCAAAAACCAAAGGTCTTGATTGAGTTTGGCACGAACATTTGTATTTGACAACCAATCGGCAAAGCACGATTGGGTATCAATCAACTCTTTTACTTTTTTGGCGAGAGCCTTACACTTGTCATTGATGATCAGCGAGCCTACTTTGCGGTCTGTACCATACTCAAAGTTATGAACATCGCGCATATGCATCAATATATCGTAAAAGGCTTTCTCCTCAAATGTAAGTCCGAGTTTACGAAAACTCTCTTTATCCTCGCCTAATTTATTAAGGATATCGAGTGCCTGTTGGGTAGCATTACGGATAATCTCATCCACCGTATCTTTCTGCGTCTGGGTAGCCTCAGCAGAAGAGAGTGATGCACGGCGGTTGTGATATTCTTCCAAAGTTTTTTTAAGTAACTCTTCAAATTTCTCTGCGGCGAACTTGTTTGTATTCTTATATTGTGCAATACTTCGACGCAGCATTTTGATAAGCACCTCAAGTCGGGTGGCAGGTAGTTTAACTCCGTTGAGCTGTTCGATAAAGCCAGGGCTAAATATGCTTTCCTCTACATCTGTGTCAAGTATGCTCACCACACTGTTGCATTGTAATGCTTCAGCAACCATACGTTGTACCACACGATTCATACTTTCCGTATCATGTTTCTCGCCCGAAGCCTTGCGAATATAAGTAGCGACACACATAAAGCACTGTGACAGCGACAACTGTTCGTGGTTCAGGGCGTTTGAAGGTTGACAGATGTCATAAGCGGTTTTCAGGCACTTCACGTGAGCCAAGAAGAAAGTCTTAGCATCTACCTCTTTAGGTCTTTTGCCCTCTTTGGCTACATTGTACATTTTGCTCAAAGTCAAAATATGCTCTGACGCTTTGCCAAGACATTCAAGTCGGTCAAGCGGTTTTGAATCTTTATCTATGAATGGTTTTAGGTCAAAACCTGCAAAGAGCTGCTTGATAAGTTCGAGTTCTACAAGCAACGCTTCTAACGCTTGCTGCACATCATCCTCGCTTGGACCAAAAGTATCACCGCCATATTGCTTCATGGCTTCCATCATATTATTGCGAATACCGATATAGTCAATGATATAACCGAAATCCTTACCTGGATATTTACGGTTCACACGGCTGACGGTCTGCACCAATGTATGCTTTTGCAGCGGCTTATCGTTGTATAGATAGGTGAGGCACGGCACATCGAAGCCTGTAATCCACATATCCACGACAATGACAATGCGGAAGTTTGAGTATTCCTGTTTGAAGGCATTTTCGAGTGCCTTCGTGCGCTGCTTGTCTCCAAGGTAGTCAGACATGTCCTTGACATCATTTTTCCCACGGGTGGCAACCATGGCTATGGTCGGCATCGGCACCAACTCCTTCATCTCCTTTTCCGGTACTACATAGTCCTCCGGGGCTTTGCGTTCCTCGAACCAGTCTGGTTGGAGTTTGCGGAATTTCTGCAACAGTGCATATCCTATTTCTCGCTTGCTACATACCACCATCGCCTTTTGAACCACACCGGGCTTGTTTTCACAAGAAGCGGTATAATGCACTATAATGTCAGCTGCAAGGCGTTCAAGCCGTTCTTCATCGCCCAATATCTGCTCCATCGCGCTCATCGCCTTTTTGCTTGCAGCGATGTCTGTTTCGGTTGCGCCTTCCTCTGCACATTTGGTATAATAGTCCTCTATTTCCTTGACTTTTTGTGAGTCGAGTGTAACCTTGGCAATGCGTGGAATATACTTAATATCTTTGGTAATGTTATCATCCACAGCCTGCTGCATCGTGTAGCGGTCTACAATATCACCGAACACTTGTATGGTTTCAGCAATAGGTGTACCCGTAAATCCCACAAATGTGGCGTTTGGAAATGCTGTGCGGAGTTGTTCGGCGTAGGGCTTGGTGACGAAAGCACCGATTTTACTCTCGTCAATCATCCTTACGGCGAGCTCACCACCTGAAGTCTGCTCCACCTTGGCTTCGATATCCTTTAGTTCTACAACTTTTATTTTGTTGCTCAACCGGATTTGGGTACGATGAGCCTCGTCAGAGAAGCAAATGATATTGCGGCGAGTATTCAATTCTCCAATTGCCTCGCAGAACTTCTGGATGGTGCAGATGAAGAAGCCTCCACTGTCACGAAGCGAAAGTTCGGTTTTCAGTTCTTCACGATCGGCAATAACCTTTACTGTTCCAAGTTGCAGGAAGTCTTGTGAGCGCAGAAAGAGTTTTCCCGCCTGTGTCTGTAAGTCGTCGCGGTCAACAATCATAATGACAGTGGGCGAGCCGAGTTCCTTGCAACGCAGCGCGAGTTGCCGAGCAATGAACATCATTGTATATGTTTTGCCACAGCCAGTGGCTCCGAAATATGTGCCACCTTTTGATGTCTGTTCTTTAAAGGCACGGCGTATGCTGTCACTCATCATTCGAGTGGCAAAGAACTGAGGATAGCGGCACACTATTTCTTCCTCCCTGCCACTCTTTTCATCGGGGAAATAGACGTAGTCGCGCAGGATTTCCAAAAATCTCGATGGCTCATACACGCCTTTGACAATGGTTCGTACTTGGTCTATACCCTTTTGCGCTGACGGGTCTTCGTTGCTTACCTTCTTCCACGCATAGTAGTGTTCGTATGGGGTGTAGGTAGTGCCAAGCCGTGTGTTGTTGGCGGTGGCATCACTGATACACGACAGCGGGCAATAACGCAACAGATGGGGGATGTCGCGCATATAGCGGATGTGTATCTGTTCGTAAGCCTGTGCTATGTCGGCATCGAGTTTTGTGGGATTTTTCAACTCAAAGATGCAGAGCGGTATGCCATTGACGAAGAGCAACACATCAGGGATACGCACATCATCTTTCATGCCATAGGCAACCTCGAACTGATTAACCGCTCGGAAGATATTATATTTTTTACAGTCGGGACTCTCAAAATCGATAAAACGAATATCAAAGTTCACTCCATCACCATGGCGGGTATAGCGATAGCCGTCACGGACAAGCTGAAATGTGTTGCGCAGACGTTCAAAGTGGGTCTGTCCGGGAACGTGGCGCAGATAGTTGACCACCTCATTGACATCGCTGCTGGTGAGGTCGGGATAACGATGCTGCAAGTACACGTGCAAATCATTGACATTTGGATCTTCGATAAGCAACGGTTCACGCAGTTGGCGGTGGATGTTTCCGCCATTGGTATATTGCCAGCCCTCGTCTTGCAGCAGGTCAATCAGGGCTTCTTCATATTCACTTTCGTAGAATTTTCCTCTCATGACATTGGCGTATTAGGAGTGAGCAGCCCGCTGCACTAAGGCCGGACAAAGTGTTTTTAATTTTTCGCGTGCAGTTGTGGCTATTTGTTTGGCACGTTCCATGCAATGGTAAACATCAACGATAGCTTGTTGCACATCTATGGGTGGTAGTGGAATTTGAACACGGCACATTTCATTCCAATCGAACGTTTCTCTTGCGCTACCCCAAGAATTAAAACGAGTATAGCGGTCAAATTCAGGACGATTAAATAGCAGGAACAGAAATTCCGGCAAAAGTTTGTTAGCATCTTTACTACGAAATACGATATAAGAGGATGAAACAATTTTCGTCTGGTCTGAAGTGTTTAACGTCAACGATATTTTACCGCCATTTCGAGAAGTAACGGTTACATAGCAAAAGTCAGTAGGCCTAAATAATTTATAGGGAGTAAGAGAAACGTCTTTCATATCCGCTTTCGTGGGAATGAGTGATTTCTCATTGCTGATGCCTATAACATCTTCAAGTAGATAGTTTCCTTTGCCATTACGTTCATCAGACTGTTCAATATACTCTCCGAGAGCCACGGATGGATATTTAGCCTGGCAATCCACGATATATGCTTGACAGGCGGCAGAAAGTCGAGGTATCAGAGCCTCGTTCTGCTCGGCAAGGGACTTCAAGCCGTTGTAGGTATCAACCAATTCACGCTGCACCTCGATTGATGGAAGAGGCACCATAATATCGCTTAGTTCAAAGAAATTGAATTCTGGACGCTGGCTACCGAAATTCAAATAATCAATCATTCTGAAAAACTCCTCCCGATATATATACATATAAAGGAACTCAGGATGAAAGTGCTTTTTCCCATACTCAGTGAGCCTAAACACGACATAAAGGTGAGAGACAATGCAAAATCCTTGTTTTCGATAGGCAATAGAGCCAATATTAAATCGAGATGGATTGTAAACAAAGTCTCCATTATTTACCAATTTGTAGGGCTTTAGGTTGATATCTATTGTCTGTGCTTTAGTAGGTGCAAATTCGCCTTTACTTGTGACCCCCTCTATATGTTCAGAACCATATTTGATATCAAAGTTATTAGCCATACTCCGCTCAATATAATCGCCAAGCCGCACCCATTTAGTTTTACTCGCACTCATACCCCAACTGTTTTAGTGCATTACGAAGCGTGACATCATTCTCTCGTTGGAGCGACAGGAGTTCAGAAACGGCAGAGGCGGTTTCGGAAAGCACCTTGTCGTAGTCGATGTTTGTGTCGCGGTCAACGAACTCAATGTATCGGCTTGGAACAAGAGAAAAGTTATTTTTCTTCAGTTCCTCGAAACAGACAGAGCGATAAAGTTCGGGCTCTGCAAAAGAAGCCCCATTAGTACCGACCGCTTGCCAACGGAAGAATATGTCAATGGCTCGCTTCACTTGGTCGGCTTTTAGTTCCACTTTCTTTTTTTGCTCACCTTTGACTGGGTTTTCCGTCCAAGAGCGCAAATCCATAAAAAGAATTTCGCCATGACGGTTACGCAACATCCGCCTGTGGTGCATACCTCCGCGCTTGTTTTGGTTAAGAATCCAAAGCGTAACCGATATGTCGGTGGTATAAAACAATTCACGAGGCAGAACGATAATAGCTTCCACTTTGTCGTTCTCAATGAGTTTTTGTCGAATGGCAACGGTATCGTCGTCGCCGAGCGCACCATTGGCAAGCAGGAAGCCGGCAATACCCTTGTCAGCCTTGAGTTTGGAGAGTATATGGAGAATCCATGCATAATTGGCATTGCTCTCGGGTGGAGTTCCATAATCCGCCCAGTTCACACCCTGTTGAGTAACGTCTTTGGTAAACCAATGCTTGAGGTTGAAAGGAGGATTTGCCATAATATAGTCAAAGGCAAGTCCGGCATGCCAGTCCTTGTCAAAAGTTGAAATAGGACCATCGCCCAAATGGTGGGATATGCCACGCATCGCCAAATTCATTTTGGCAAGGCGGAAAGTGGCGTCATCTTTCTCCTGACCGAAAACATTTACGGCCGTAATGTCACCTTGCTTTGCTTCTACATATTTTGCACATTGAATAAACATACCGCCGGAACCACAGCAGGGGTCATAGAGTGTGCCGTCGAAAGGCTCAATAAAGGCGGCAATAAGTTCCACAATATCGTGTGGAGTGTAAAACTCGCCATCCTCTTTGGTGGCATTTACGGCAAAGGACTTCAGAAAGTACTCATAAACACGACCTATCAAGTCCTTTTCCTCACCAAATACCTTGTGGGAAATCTTGTTCACTTCGTCAACGACCTTTTTAAGTTCGTTGGGCTGAATCTTTACAGCGGTGAATAATCCGAGTTTTACACAGCCTTTAAGTGTGTCTCCACCGTCTTCTATTGCCTGTAAAGCATCGTCAAGCGCAGCGACAAGGTCAGAAGTCGGCACATTGATTAGCATAGACCAGCGTGCCGCCTCCGGTACATACACAATATTCTTATAACGGGATGGAGAATCAAGGAACCTCGCAATTTTTTCCTCGTCAGTAATTCCACGGTCGATACACTGCTGGCGCATCTCGGCTTGTGCATCATCGAACTTCTCGCCGATAAACCGTAGGAACACAAGCGTAAGTATCACATCGCGTTTCTCATTGAGTGATGCGCTGCCACGGAGATAATCACGGCAGTTGAATAATATAGATTCAAGATTGAGGATGTTCTCCTCTTTTTTCTTTGTTGCTTTCTTTGCCATAATCAATCGTTATTACCGCCATTGATAAGTTGGCGAGGATCAATATTCAAAAGTCCTGCAATCTTCACAAGCATATCAAGAGAGGGTTGCATTTTGTTAGAGCACCATCGTGAAACGGTTGCTTCATTCTTTCCAACCTGCTCAGCTAACCATTTCCCAGTTTTACCATTCTCAACTAACACAATTTTTAGCCTATTGATTTTATGAGATTCCATACGTCTTGATTTTGCCTGTTAATTACAATACTTTGATTTACCATGCAAATTTAGCGATATTATCTGAGAATACGGCGTCAAGTCTCAGAAAAGTAACATAAACGTCCATAAAACCAAGTATATTGAGTATATTTACATTCAAAGAGAAGAAAAACAAGCCAATGAACAAAGAAAACCAAATAATACTCTATCAGGACAATAACGATATAACTCGTGTGTCTGTGTGCTTTGCTGATGAAGACTTGTGGCTGACTCAGGGGCAATTAGTTGAGATATACCAAACAAGCAAATCGAATGTAAGCGAGCACATTAAGCATATATTTGAAGATGGAGAACTAGCAAAGGAGGCAACTGTTCGGAAATTCCGAACAGTTCAATATCTCGTATATACAAGCGATTGAGAAGGCTGAAAAGGAGTTTGAAATCTACCGCAAACACGAAATGGAACTGCTTGAAAGCGATTTTGATAAGGAAATCAAAAGATTAAAGAACAAGAATGACAATAGTTCAAACTAATTCACTACCTTTGCCCTTGGAAACCTTCACGTAACCTTGCGCAGAACAACGCAAGTCATTGGTGGAGCAATCGGAGGAGATTACAGTTGAGTAGCTTTTAGAAAGTAATGATATTCAACCACTTGGAAATAAATTACGATTCCTGGTGGCACCACTTTGAAGAAAAAAAGGCAGTAAAATCCTGATTTCCAAACGGAATCAGGATTTTTTGTTTTCTCACAAAACGCAAATACAACAATATAGACTGGATGACGAGGTATACGAGCTTAGGGATCAGGAACAATGAACATCCTGTTCTTCATTCTGAAGACAAAACTTCTCCTGAAACGGGTATTCGGAAAAGAGACGGAAATGCGTACCCTGCTCGGTACAATGAACGAAGAAATAGAAAAAATGAAAAAGGCAGTAAACATAGATTATGCGCCTGTAACTTTAGACAAGTCGGACAAAAAAGTAGGTTTATCATTTTTATAGACGATATGTTTGGAAAGGAATAAACCGCTGATAATTTCCATTATATCAATCAGATTTGTTTTGTCTGCCAAATAAAGAGGGGAAAAAGGTTGTTTGTTAAAGTGTGATTTGAATTGCTCCGGGTACTTGATACGCCATTCCACAAGGCGTATTTCATTGTTCAGTAGCCCAATCGCTTCATCAATGGGATACAAATAAGGCATTTTTTTCTTGCTCAAACCGTACATGATACGATTTAAGTCTATGTAATCCGAATGAAAAATAGCGTAATAAAACGCTATTATCCTGTTCGCTGATACTGAAATCAGCCAAATAAATAGCCAATTCCTCAATAGCTTCCATAAACTCTGATACCGAAAACTTTACGTTGTGAGCATTCCGATAATAATCGAAAGAAACTCAAATCTGATATTTTGTTCATACAATAGAAATACTAAATGTTTTTTTATTAAGCACATATATTTGTCATCCCATTAAATAGCATTCAAGTGAAGCTATTGAATAAAAAACATTCCCAGCATTGTGAGCTTCTAATTTTTGTGCATCTAAGCAAGAAGTTATCCATGAAGCAGATAAACATCGTATTCCAACTTCCCTACAAGACACAATATCTGAAACTGTATCACCTATATATATCATTTCATCCGGTTGTAATTTATAATCTGCGAGCAGTTCCCTAAAATTCTCTGCTTTATTATTTTTGAAAGGATTTCCAGTTTTTACTTTATCAAAACACGTGTCCATATTAAATTGACGTAATGTTATCGCACAGCTCTTTTCTCCTTTTCCTGTAACCAAAGCAATAAGAATAGATTTCTTTTTTAACTTCTCAATCAGTTCTGTTATACCGTCGAAAGGACGAGGGCACATTATATGCATTTGTTCGTATATCACGTAGAAGTCATCCAAAGCATTTTCCCAATTATAACCAACAAGTTTTTTTATCATCCCTTTTTCATTTAGTCCAAAAGTTTCTAAAATATCATTTTCGGATACATCATTAAGAGTAACATAGGGAGTTACTGCCTTTTTTAAGGCTTTGAGGCACATGGGAATTGTATCTCCGATTGTACCGTCTAAGTCAAAGGCTACTAATTTAATCATAACCTTACATTTGATTGATTTTCCGTATCACCCGGCAAGGATTTCCTACCGCCAAGCTATTTGCCGGAATATCTTTGGTTACAACACTTCCTGCACCAATCACACATTTTTGCCCTATTGTCACTCCCGGTAAAATAATTACTCCACCGCCAATCCAGCAGCCATCCTCTATCATGACAGGGAGGGCAAAAGTTCGACGGACATACTTACAGCCATCCGGGGTTTCTGTCAATACAAGTCGTTCATTAAACTCTACCGGGTGAGTTGCCGTATAGATTTGTACATTAGGTGCTACCAGCACATTGTTCCCTATGGTAATCTTATTGCAATCGACAAATGTACAACCAGTATTTACGGTGACATTATCACCGATATGTATATTGCATCCATAATCACATATAAACGAATGACCGACAGAAACATTTGCGCCTATACTTCCAAACATTTCCTTTAGTACGGCATATTTTTCAGTCTTTTGTTCATACGGCAAAGAATTATATTTCATCAACAAGTGATGAGCTTTACTTTTCAAATCCATAAAAAACGGGTCGTGGCAATCATACCATTCACCTGCCAAACATTTTTCCATTTCAGTTTTCATAAGCTATAATTTTAAATATATTGCAAAGTTATACCGATTTTTCGGCTAATTTTAGGTATTATTTTTCGTTATTTTGGTATTAATCCGTTTTTTAGGGCTATATTTATGGCATGAAAAGAGAAAACCTACATCAACCATTCGAAATTAGTTTTAGCGAGCTTGACGAATCCTTGCTAAAAGAGCATGAACATACCTTTTTTGAATTAGTATATATTCTTTCAGGAACAGGCATCCAATGGATTAACAACAATATGTTTCCTTATCATGACGGACATTTGTTTATGATTACTCCCGGAGATACACATTCTTTCGAAATCCATACAACAACTAAGTTTGTCGACATCAAGTTTAACGACATATATATACATTCTTCTGTTTTCGGTGCTGAAAATATCCAAAGACTGGAGTTTATTCTTCAACATGCTAATCATCAACCCGGTTGTATACTAAGAAATAAAGTAGATAAGCTATTGGTGAAACCCATGATTGAAGCGATTATCAGGGAATATATTAACCGAAATTTATACAGCAAGGAGATTATAACACAAATAATTAATACGATTATTATTGTGGTAGCACGCAATATCGCAATGTTCTTGCCTGAACAGGTGGATGAATGCTCTGAGGACAAATCGCTTGACATATTGCAGTATATTCAAGCAAACATCTATAAAACAGGTAAAATCAGAGCAAAAGATATAAGCCAACATTTTGGCATTTCGGAGAATTATTTAGGACGATATATCAAAAAACATACTAATGAAACTATGCAGCAATACATTTTAAACTACAAACTAAAGTTAGTAGAAAATAGATTATTACATAGTCAAATGAGAATTTGTGAAATCGTTGAAGAATTGGGATTTACCGATGAGAGCCATCTTAATAAGTTTTTCAAAAAGTATAGAGGATGCAGCCCCTCTAATTTCAGAAAGAACAATTTGAAGTAAACCATATACATATCCTTGTTTTTAGAGTTATTAAAACAATAGAAATGACTATTTTTGCATTATATTTATAGATGTCTATGACAAATACAGAAACCATACAATCACTTATCGATAGCGGAGAAGGCTATAATGTAGAGTTTAAAGTTCGTGTACCTTCAATAGTTCGTGAACTAACAGAGGAAATTTGCGCTTTCGCTAATGCTGACGGAGGATATTTGCTTATCGGCGTAGATGATAACGGACAGATTATTGGTACAGGTTTGGAAAATGATAAACGTTCAGCCATTCAAGGCTCTATCAGTGAAATATCTCCAGCTCTCCATTGTGATATGTATGCGGTAAATATCGAGGATAAGACAGTTTGGGTAATTGATGTTCCATCAGGGAAAGATAAACCTTATATATTTTCTGGTTCTATCTTTGTGCGTGAGGGAGCAAACTCACAGAAACTTCGTACTGTCGAAGAAATGCGCAGTTTCTTTCAGGAATGCAACAAAATATTTTTTGATGCTATCCCTTGTTCGTGGTTCAACATTTACACAGATGCAGATGAACAAGCGATAAAAGACTTTCGCACGGAAGCAAAGCTAAGTCCATCGACTGCCAACAAACAGATATTTGAGAATTTGGAACTGTTTACGGATAACGGAGTAGCCAAGAATGGAGCAGCCATGTTCTTTGGGAAACAACCTGAACGAAAGTTTCCACACGCAGTAACAAGATGTGTCCTTTTCAAAGGAACAACCAAAGTATATATCATTGATGATAAAACCTTTGGCGGTCCACTATACCAACAATATTTGCAGGCTATGGCATGGCTAGAAAGTAAACTGCAAGTAGCTTATAAAATTGAGGGAGCAGGACCAAGAGAAGAAATTTGGGAAATTCCTCTTACTGTGTTTAAAGAAGCCATTATTAACGCTCTCTCACATCGTGATTATTACGAACAGGGAGCAACCATTACAATAGAAATGTTTGATGACCGGGTAGAGGTTTCTAATCCCGGAGGGCTTTTGCCTATCGTAGCTAAAGATTTCGGACACAAGAGCATGACACGCAACCCATTAATCTTTGGATTGTTTACCCGTATGCATTTGGTTGAAAGAGTGGCATCCGGCATTCCTCGTATGCAGGAAGCCATGAGGGAAGCGAATCTGCCTGAACCAGAATTTCATACGGACGGGATGTTTACGGTTATATTCAAAAGAGGTATCAGTATCAAGAATGATACTGTAAATGATACTGTAAATGATACTGTAAACTCAAAAGAACAAGAAGTACTAAATATCATCAAGCAATATCCGGGACTTAATTCGTCTAAAATTGCAAGATTAATAGGCAAAAGTGTTCCGACTGCTAAACGCTACTTAAATTCTTTGGTTAGATTAGATTTGATAGAGTTTAGAGGGGCACAGAAAAATGGAGGATATTATTGGAATAGCCCAAAGAGATGAAACACCAAGTAAAAATTATCATCATATTTAGAATTAGTATTTACAAATTTGCCCTATGAAAAATGTCAATATTCTATCTATCATAGAAGCTTATCGAAAACTAAGTAATACACTATTCCAAAAACTTATGAATAGTTACGGAATAATCAGTGGAATAAAAGATTACGAGCTTAATGGTATAGAATCTTTTGTGAATGAATTGTTAAAAATAAAAAATAGCATCACCATTGTTAACAACTATTATTTAGGATATTCAATACCACAAATTGGAAAAGAATTTGATTTACTTAGATTTGGTGATAATTATATTATCAACATAGAAATAAAAACGGAGAGTTCAATAGACAAGATATTCAAACAACAGCAAAAGAATAAATACTACCTCGAGTTCTTGAATAAGGACTGTCTCTTATACACATCTGACGCTGCCGACGAC
>ENA-OWYH01000384-OWYH01000384.1-human-gut-metagenome-genome-assembly--contig:-NODE-384-length-18781-cov-17.880434_pt1 | contig 18781 bp, 21 predicted proteins | sample MGYA00249746_ERZ652078 | MGnify/ENA primary metagenome ERZ652078 (study PRJEB26925, sample SAMN05827095) | human gut metagenome | biome: ENVO:2100002; feature: ENVO:00000062; material: ENVO:00002003... | reverse complement strand
CGCGACCGGCAGATCAGGAACCACAAACCGGTGCCGTTCTGGACCGTGATCGCGGACATGGGCGGATGGCGGCTCTCCAGCGAACGGATCGACAGCAAGGATGCGGCGATGCTGCTGTGCGGCCAGGCCGAACACGGCCGCTTCCGCATCATGTCCGTGAACCGGAGGCGGGTGAACGACCGGCCGCCCCGCCTGTATGACCTGACCGGATTGCAGAAGGACATGAGCCGCATGTACGGCATGACCGCCGCGCGCACGCTCGCGGCGTTGCAGCACCTCTACGAACTCAAACTCGCCACCTATCCGCGCACCGACAGCCGGTACATCACGCATGACGACCTCGAAACGCTCACGGCGCTCCTCGAATCCGGCCGTCTCGCCCAAGGGTTCGTCACCCGCGAGGGCATACCCGGACACCCGCGCCCGGAGCTGGCCGTCAATGACGCGAAGGTGGCCGGCCACACCGCGATACTGCCGACCATGCAATTGGACGCCGGGAAGCTGGAAGGCCTGGACGATGACGAGCGCAAGGTGATGACACGCATCGTGCGCCGCATGTGGGAGGCCGTGGGCGACGACCATGTGCACATCGTCACCGAGGTGAAGGCCCGGCTTTCCGACGACACCGACAGGGAGTTCTCCAGTCGTTCCGACGAGACCGTATCCGCAGGATGGAAGGCCGTCGAAACCGGCCACGGGCCCGAACCGGAAGACGAGGAAACCGCGAACCCGGCGGGAGGAAGGAACGTGATCCCATCGAACCTCATGGAAGGCGGCGTCATTCGCCCGGTCGGGAAGGTCACGGTCGAGGAAGGCGAGACCCGCCCGCCCCAACCGTTCACCGAGGCCACGCTGCTGGCCGCGATGGAGCACGCGAGCCGGTGCGTGGAGGACAAAAACCTCAAGGCGGCACTCGATGACGACGAATCACATTCCGGCGGCATCGGCACGCCAGCCACCCGCGCGGACACCATCGAAAAGCTCGTGCGCTCCAAACTCGTGGAACGCAAGGGCCGGCAATTGCACGCCACCACGGAAGGCGAACGCCTCACCGACGTGGTGGAGCCACGACTGAAGGACGTGCTGCTCACCGCACGGATGGAACAGGCGTTGTCCGACGTGGAACACGGCAAACGAGGCCCGTCTGAGGTGATGGACATGTTCCACCGGGAGGCATTGCGAATCCCCGCCGACGCGACCGCGAACCTCAAGGCCGATGCCGTCACACGAACCACGAACACCGACGCGCAGGAATGGGGCGACTGCCCGCGCTGCGGCCAGCCGGTCAGGAAAACCGGCCGGATGTGGCAATGCTCCACGAACAAGACCGAGAAGACCAAGGACGGCAAGTGGGCCACGACCGCAGGCTGCGGATGGAAGATGTTCGCGCGCATCGCGGGCAAGACCATCACCGACCAGACCGCGCGCAGGCTCCTCGCGGGACAATCCGTCACCCTGAAGGGCTTCACATCCAAATCCGGGAAGAAGTTCGACGCGGCCATCCGCATCGACAAGGAACGCGGCACGGCGTTCGATTTCGACCGCTGACCAAACGCCAACCATCCGTGCCCGACGCACCATGCCGCGCCGGGCACGGCAACGACCAAGGAGACGATGAAACCATGCGACGATACAGCCACGCCTTCCGGGTCCTCATGGACCAGGAGCTGTTCAATCTGCTTGCCGAGGCCTCCACCAAGACGGGCATACCCAAATCCCGTTTCGTGAGATACGCCATCCAGCCGTTCAGCTACACGGAACTCGCCCCCGGCACCACCGATTGGAACGACGTGTACCGCACCGACCCCGACCCCGAACATCCGCTGAAGCAGGGACGCCAGCTCAATGTCATGCTCACCGGCGACGAATACGAGATGCTGTGCCGGGCCGCATTCAAGCTGGGCATCGCGCGCAGCGCCTGGGTGCGGGAACGGGTGTACGCGCTCCTCTGCCGCTCCTATGCGGACGAGCTCTCCCCGCTCACGGACGCGAGCATCCGCGACAACGCGACGATGCTCCTCAAGGAGCTCAAGACGAAGGATGCGGGAAGATGACATTCCAAAAAAAGGAAGAGCCCCTTCCCATTCGTGGAAGAAGGCATCACCCCGAACGATCATCCACCCTCATGCGTTTTCCTATGCGCTCATATGGATATGTCCATGGACACCCACATGGACACGTCCATGGACACCCACATGGACACGTCCATGGACACCCACATGGACACGTCCATAGACACCCACATGGATATGTCCATGGACATCCACATGGAGATGCCCATCAAATCGAAGGTAAGCAAGCTAGACGGTTCATGTACATGAACCGAACGCAGCACCTCCAGCGCCGAAGGGCGCTGGAGCAACAACCCGAGTGCCGAAGGCCGATGACCGGAAATGCTCCGCGCAAAAGCCGCAAGGCCGGAGTAGCAAGTGACGTGATTGGATATCCAATCACGTCACTTGCTACTCCAGTGCCGATTTCATGGTTTCTCTGCGGTGTCCTGCATGGCGTGATTTCGTTCATGCCCCGTCCTTTCCGTCGATGCGTTTGGCGGGGGGTAGCCGTCCCCGTCCGCTCCAATCGTCCGTCGATTCAGCGCGCGCCGGTCTGGACACTCGGGGCTTGGGGAACGAAAAGCCCCGCGAAAGAATCGCGGGGCCTGCTTCGCCGCCTGCTAGTCCAGCAGCAGTGCTTCCAGCTCGTCGGCCAGCCCGTCCACGTCCCAGCTACGCACCGCGCCGCCCGCGCGGACGCCGGACCCAAGCGAGGCCCTGACCGACGAACTGGCCCGGGCGCGCCGCGAACTGGCCGAGATGGACGAACAGTGGAGGACCACGCCGCCGCAGGAGGTGCTGGAGGTGCAACGCATCATCGATGTGGCATGCGAGGCGTGCCGCAAGGCCGAAAACGCCGGCCTGCTATCGCGAGGCAGGCTCCGCCGGGCCGCGGCGCGGACGGTGGCGGAGCAATCCGAGCTGCTGCGCCGGACGGCTCCGTGGCTGAAGGACGCGGCCATCCCCGGCACGTACGCCGGAGCGGCCGCGTACCGCGACGAGGCGTCTCGAATCACCTTGGACCACGTGCGCAAGCCGTTCCAAGAACGCATCGACAGGCTCAGCGGCAGACTCGCCGGCGAACGGTTCAACCAACGGTTCGCCGAGAGGCTCGAACGCAACCTGGACGCGGCCCGCACCCTGAAACCGCGCCGGCACCGCATACGGCACACGCGATAGGAACGCAAAGGGCCGGCATCCGAAGACACCGGCCCGAAATTTAGAAAGACATCCTTACCAGCGGGTAACGGATACGCCGTCGACGCCAGAGCCGTCTGCCGTGGCGATGCGCATCCACGGACCAGCTGCGACAGGGGTGTATGTAACTCCATTGATTGCGAAGGTGATCTGTCCCGACTTATTGCCGGTCGTATAGCTGTTGCGATACGGCCAGGACCCCGTTGCCGTTCCGGTGCCTGCAAACTGCATGTCACCCAAAGTGCTCCCGCCAGCCCAGCATCCAGCATTGGAATCAGTGCATCCACGCGAGACAGTTACCGAATAATCTTCAGCCTCGCTCGGCGGCAGCACGTCCACCAATTCGCCGTTGCTGGAATCAAAGAGAATCGTTGTGCCAGGTTCGCCGACAATCATGTCCCCGCCCGACGGAGTGGTGGTAAGTTCATAGAACGACTCGTCAGTGGTTTCTTGAGCAGATGCCACCGGGACTGCCGTCGACAGGAGCGCCAGCAGAGTCATTGGAACCACTGCCATCTTCAAATGCTTGGTACGTAACATTTTTGCCCCCCTTGATTAGGTATGCCAGACGTGCGTCTGACAAGGAAATTATAGCTCTTGGACCTTGGATTGAACAGACCAGTAATGCAAAGGGTTGGTGTTTGAAGACGCCGGCCCCGCATCCGAAGACGCGGGGCCACGGCCCAATCAAAGGGGATGGCGGGTAACCCATCCCGCCGGCATCGGCCATCCCCGAAAAGTCATGCATGCCCGCCTGATCGTAAGGGGGAAGTTAGCAGCGCCTCCGCCGGCGTTTCCATCTTAGCCGATACGATTGGCGTCGTCGATGGACGTCTTGTAGCAGGGACGAAAACCGACCGCCCGGCATCCGCCGGGCGACGCTGCCGCGCCAGTCGCGGCGCGGCCCGAACGAAAGGCGCAGCACATGCGCATGGGTAACAAGGGGCCGCACGGCCGGCCCTGGATATGGCTGATGGCGGTCATCGTCATCTGCCTCGCTCCCGTGATGGATCCCATCGCGGCCGACATCACCGTGACGGCCCTGGCCGTCTGGGCGATGGCATCCAGCCGCCGTTGACGGCGCAACCTGCCGCGGGTCGGAGCCCGCGGCAGGCCCCTTGTTCAGAAAAGAGTCGGCTCGATACCAGGCTCCATCCGATCATCGGGCATGGCCTGTGAATCATGGCTGCGTCTGGCCACCTCGAATGGTGTCAGACCATCGTGGGCCGCCTTATACGCATCCAGTTCAGCCCTGGCTCGTTCCGCCGCAAGTTCACCGCGCTCGATCTTGATTTGCTGATGGCGGTCATCGCCGTCTGTCTCGCACCGGCGGTGCATCCCATCGCCGCGGACATCATCCTCACGGCCCTGGCCGTCTGGGCGATGAGAAACAGCCGCTAAACGGCACCCGGCCCGTCCGAGCGCAAGCCCGGACGGGCTTTCACATACCATCACGCAGCACTCGGCCAGTCGGAGACATACCCCTCGGCACCGGCGAATCCATGACCGCCGTGCGCGTCGAGGAACGCCTGAGTATCAGGGTCGAGCGCCGGTCCCTCGCCCGGCACCGACAGATCGGGCACGGGCGTCTTCGACACGTCCCTGAGCGACTTCCTCGCCTCATCGGTCACCACGGAGCCGGACAGCTCCACGCGCGGAGCGGGAGCGCCGCCGGGTACCTTCTCCGGGTCAAATTCAAATTCGAACCCGACAAGGGAAGCGCGGCCACGTCCCGGCTTCTTCTTCAGGTACTTGCGATGCACCTTCAGATTCAGCAGAGGTCCCAACTCCTCCTCAATCGGCTTAAGAACATACTTGTTGATTTCGCTCGGCCGATACGATTTGGGTACGTCGAGCAGTCGGCGGAAGTCCTCAAGGCTGACCTTCCACACACCGGTTTGTCGGTACTGCTTGAGCCTCCTGTAGCACTCCTTGGCGTAGCTGGAGCGCAGGGCCGTGAACTCGGCCAGCTCGAAGCGGGTGAACTGCGAGGTGAGGTCGTTAAGCAGGAACGAGAAGCGCGAGTTCACCGATACGGTGAGTGTGCGTTTGGTCGGGCTGGTGACGAAGCCTGCGAACAGGGCGAACTGGATGATGTCGTGCTCTTCGTTCTGGAACTCGAAGTTGAGCGCGAGCAGGCGACGGTTCACATTGGCAATCTGCTTGGCGAACTCATCGTTGGTCATGTTCCTCTGAAGTCCGGCCAGCCGCTTCAATTCTTCGAACGTGAACGCCACCTCGTCCGTGCCCTTGTCCCGCACGCGAGACGCGATGGCCATCAGCAAATCAAGATCGAGCGCGGTGAACTTGCGCAGCGCCTGATTGTTGAACTGGTTCGAGTACTTCACGATCTCATCGGACATGACTGCATTCTACCATAAAAACGAGATTTTTATATTTTCTACCCTTTATTCTCCCAAAACCTCGTTTTTATTCCTCAAAAACGTCCTTTATTCTCCCAAAACCTCCCCTAAATAATTCCCAAAATCTCCCCTTTAATCTCCCATTTTCTCCCCTTTAATAGTGCGTTTCCCCTACTGCCGTAAGGCCTGCGGGGAGTCTAAAAGAGTACAAAAGATTCTATAAAAAGGGGCTCCGCCCCGATGAAGAGAAGAAACCGACTCAGTTCCAAGGCTGCTGCTGCCATTGCTGTGGCTGTTGGAATCCGGGCTGGTAGCCATAGCCCGGCTGCTCCTGTATCTGAGGCTCTTGGGGCAGGTCACGAACCTGTTCCCGCAGCTCACCCGCCGACTCAGCGCTGGGGAGCCTCACGCCCGCGTCAGAGGCCCATGCGCGCAGTTCGGCGGCATGGGCCTTGAGCATGTCCAGCAGCCTTTGCCGGTTGCCCTCGTCGTTCCAGACGCCCTCGTCGTAGCCAAGCACGCCCTCGTTGGAGAGGATGCCGCCCAGCCGGATGATCAGATGGGTGCGCCGCTTGCGCGCCTTGGCGTTCTCCCTAGCCACGATGCGCTGTTTGCGCGCCCTGAGCTGCTTCATCCGGCGCTCGATGTCGGCCATCTGCTCCTCGACGCTCCTGGTCATCGGTTCCTCCCTGCGTTCCGTCGGTTATCAATCAGGACGCTAGACCCCACGGCAGCACGGCACGGGGCACGGCGTCTACACACCAAACCTAAACCCGGAAGAACGGAGCCGGTTTGGACATCCAAGCCGCGAGGGCGAAGCGTTCATCAATGCCGAACGTGCCGCCCCCGCCGATTTCCGCGCGCATGACGGCCACGGGAGGGAAACACCGACCGGAAAAGCCTCTTCGCAAGCTGCGGCAGCTTGCGAAGAGCAGCCGAGAGGATCAGCCTTGCCGCAGTCTCAGGAAACTCCCCGTAAATCAATCCCATGAATCGCCAAGCCCATTGCATAAGAGCATCAGAAAATTCGTCCATGCACCGCTCTATGCGTCGACCGACACGCCGGTAACGGAACCATCCCCGCAAGGTCAGGTGGAAGTCCCTCAATTTCATTGAGGGCGCACTTACATGTTACCGGTGGTAACATTCAGCGTAAGCGCGCTCTCCCGAGGGGCCACTCCGTGGGGGCCAAGCGTGCGCCGCTTGGATCCGCGCCCCGTCCCGGCGGGGTGCCGGCCACCTCCCCGGTGGAGGGCCAACGGGCCTCCCGGCCCTTTGGATTCCCGGAAAGGAGTACAGTCCCGTGGCGATCTACTCGTTGCACGTGTCGAACGTGAGCCGTGCCGCCGGCTCCAGCGCCGTCGCCTCCTGCTCGTACATCACCTCGCGTCGGATGCGCGACGAGCGCACCGGCGAGGCGTTCAACGGGTTCGGCCGCAGGGAGCGCGTCGAGCATGTATGCACGATGCTGCCCGAGGGCGCGCCCGGCGAGTACCTCGACCCGGAGCGTTTGTTCAACGCCGTCGAGATGGCCGAGAAACGTTCCGACGCGAGGCCCGCGAAGAAGATCATGGTCGCCCTGCCCCGCGAGTTCGACGCCCTCGAACGCTTCCGCGCACTGGAGGACTTCATCTCATGGAACATCACGGCCAACGGCTACGCCTGCACGTACGCCATCCACACCGACAAGGACGGACGTAACCCCCACGCGCACATCCTCGTCGCCAACCGGCGCATCGACCCGAAGACCGGCAGATGGGCGGCGAAGAGCCGCAGCGAGTTCGCGTTGGACGCCAACGGCCGGCGCATCCCCGTCATCGACCCCGACACCGGACGGCAGAAGATCGGCGCCAGAAACCGCAAGGTCTGGAAGCGCGTCAACGTGAGCAACAACCCCTTGGACTCCAAGGAGTTCCTCGAAAGGCTCAGGCGCGAGTGGGCCGACTCCTGCAACGCCCTGCTCCCCGGATACGCCGTCATCGACCATCGGAGCTTCAAGGCGCGGGGCATCGAACGCATCCCCACCATCCACGAGGGATACGCCAGCCGCGAGATGGAGAAACGCGGCGGCAGGGGCGACCTGTGCGAGGAGAACCGGCGCATCCAGGCCCTGAACCGGCTCCTCGACGCGCTTAGGGCCATGATCGGGCGGCTCTCCGACCAAGCGCAAGGCATCCTGACGGCCGTCAAACGCCGCCAACGGCCCTCAGGCGCGCCACAGGCCCCTTCAAGCCCTGAACCGGCCGAAAGGCCACAGGAACGCCCGCAGGCTCGTGAAACGCCGCCACAGGCCCCGCAGGAACCCCCGAAGCCCATCAGGACGAAAAAGGCGCTCACCGACAGGTTCAAGACACGGCTTGACGAGCGGCTGGCCGAAAACGAACGCAAACAGGCCGAAAAACAGGCCGAACCCGACATGGAGGAGACATGGGACCTCTCCGACCCCGCCGACCCGCTCAACATCGGCATGGGCTGGGGCACGGGAGGCCACGGACTCGGCCTGTGAGAACGCCGGGAACGCAAAGGGCCGGCATCCGAAGACACCGGCCCGAAATTTAGAAAGACATCCTTACCAGCGGGTAACGGATACGCCGTCGACGCCAGAGCCGTCTGCCGTGGCGATGCGCATCCACGGACCAGCTGCGACAGGGGTGTATGTAACTCCATTGATTGCGAAGGTGATCTGTCCCGACTTATTGCCGGTCGTATAGCTGTTGCGATACGGCCAGGACCCCGTTGCCGTTCCGGTGCCTGCAAACTGCATGTCACCCAAAGTGCTCCCGCCAGCCCAGCATCCAGCATTGGAATCAGTGCATCCACGCGAGACAGTTACCGAATAATCTTCAGCCTCGCTCGGCGGCAGCACGTCCACCAATTCGCCGTTGCTGGAATCAAAGAGAATCGTTGTGCCAGGTTCGCCGACAATCATGTCCCCGCCCGACGGAGTGGTGGTAAGTTCATAGAACGACTCGTCAGTGGTTTCTTGAGCAGATGCCACCGGGACTGCCGTCGACAGGAGCGCCAGCAGAGTCATTGGAACCACTGCCATCTTCAAATGCTTGGTACGTAACATTTTTGCCCCCCTTGATTAGGTATGCCAGACGTGCGTCTGACAAGGAAATTATAGCTCTTGGACCTTGGATTGAACAGACCAGTAATGCAAAGGGTTGGTGTTTGAAGACGCCGGCCCCGCATCCGAAGACGCGGGGCCACGGCCCAATCAAAGGGGATGGCGGGTAACCCATCCCGCCGGCATCGGCCATCCCCGAAAAGTCATGCATGCCCGCCTGATCGTAAGGGGGAAGTTAGCAGCGCCTCCGCCGGCGTTTCCATCTTAGCCGATACGATTGGCGTCGTCGATGGACGTCTTGTAGCAGGGACGAAAACCGACCGCCCGGCATCCGCCGGGCGACGCTGCCGCGCCAGTCGCGGCGCGGCCCGAACGAAAGGCGCAGCACATGCGCATGGGTAACAAGGGGCCGCACGGCCGGCCCTGGATATGGCTGATGGCGGTCATCGTCATCTGCCTCGCTCCCGTGATGGATCCCATCGCGGCCGACATCACCGTGACGGCCCTGGCCGTCTGGGCGATGGCATCCAGCCGCCGTTGACGGCGCAACCTGCCGCGGGTCGGAGCCCGCGGCAGGCCCCTTGTTCAGAAAAGAGTCGGCTCGATACCAGGCTCCATCCGATCATCGGGCATGGCCTGTGAATCATGGCTGCGTCTGGCCACCTCGAATGGTGTCAGACCATCGTGGGCCGCCTTATACGCATCCAGTTCAGCCCTGGCTCGTTCCGCCGCAAGTTCACGCTCTGTACGTTCTTCCGCGGCCTTTCTGCGCTCCTGGACACGTTCCTCTGCCTGCACTGCACGTTCCGCATCTTTTATCTGCGCGTCCACTGTGCGAGCAGACGCATGTTCCGCGATGCACGTCTGTGCCACAGTCGGCACTGAGGTCTGTGACGGCCACAACGTCACATACTCACGCCCGCAGGTAATACGAGCCGCCGGATACACCTCCAGCACCTCAGCGACGGCCTGTTTGAAGTTTCTGCGAAACTGGTTCATGGCCGAATCGCTGCCGAACTGGTCATATAGTTTCTGCCACTTGATACTCACACGGTCGTGCATGTTGTAGTAGCGCTTGGTCAGCCACCAATACACATCCAATGCCATCGGGCTTTTGATCTTGGCCACCGTGGGTAGGTCGACCGGCACAGGACTGTCTTGAAGCATGCGCACGTACTCTTTGGACAGTGTCACCCAATTATCGGCTTTCTCCCCACGCTTGAGTGGCTTCGTTTCGTTCAGCCAGTCGATGTGCACGCGGGGAGCCACCACGAACGCCGCCATGTCCGTCTGATTCGGGTCGGTCAGATTGAGAATCTGATACGTGCAGCGGAACAGTCGTTCGAATTGCGGCTTGATAACCTTGAGCTGACGACCACCGACATTGACGTTCAACAGTCTAAGAAAGTCACGGAACGACGAACCGAGGTTCAACGTGCGCGTTTCGGGATTCCAGCAGTCATCACCGGTTTTGATCATCGTGCACGCCCACAGTTCGAACAAACGAGGGTACTTGCCGTACGGCAAACAGTCCGCGCCACAAATGAAATGCACCTCAAGCGAACCATTGCGCTTGACAATCTCGTGCATCTCCTGGCGCCGATACGGCAAAGATACCTGAGCTGCGATCTTGGAGATGAACGCATGTGACATCCAAGGGTCATCACTGGGTACAACTAGCTCTTTAGAATCAGTCATGTAATCACGACTCACTTTCGTGGTTTCCAAGCTCCTGGAGATTGCCGTCTCGCGGGAGCATTTCCTATCTGTGTACTTTGGACACATGTTAGCATGGTGTGTCCAAAGTACACAGATTTTGTGTTTAAAGTACACAGATTTTGTGTGTACTTTGGACACAGATGAGGGGCTTTAAACACAAAATGAGGGGCTTTAAACACAAAATGAGGGGCTTTAAACACACGCATACCCTCTCAGCCCTTGTGGGAGTAGGGCTGAGAGGGTGTCCCAGATAGACAGATATACAGATACTTAGAAAATCGAATTCAAAAAAGTGTGTCCAAAGTACACAGATTTTGTGTTTAAAGTACACTTTCCGTCATCTCCTTGAATTCCCCTTTTGGGTTCTTTTTTAGCTGCTTAGCCCTTGCGGCAGTAGGGCTGAGCGGAACCTGAAACAGTTATAAAAGGATTTAAAAAGGGCCTGCGGCCTAAGGATCGGGAAAATCATTGGTCGGAGTCGTCGCTGAAGCGCGGCTGTGCCGGCCTGTAATGCTGGTTCAGGGCCTGACCGAGCTCGTCGATGTGAGCGAGCAGGATTCCGGCGGTTTCCGGCTCCGAGCCCTCGACGTCCGCTATGAGCTGCCGCCGTGTCCGTGCGATGCGTTGCAGGTATTCCATGGACTCCACCCTATCCGTCCGAATCAGATCCCGTAGGAGGACGTTCCGGACTCGCCGGCCGGGGCGTCGGGCTCCGGACCCGGCAGCGTGACGCCGGCGTCACGCGCCCACACCCGCAGCTCGTCGGCGTGGGCGCCGAGCGCGCCCAGGAGCCGCCGCCGGTTCCCCTCGTCGCCCCAGACCTCCTCGTCATAGCCCAACACGCCGTCGCTGGCCAGAATGCCGCCCAACTGGATGAGCAGGTGCGTCCTGCGCCTCCTCGACCTCGATCTGCAAATCGGCGTGACGGATTTCCATGGTGGCCTCCCTAAGTGCTGTGTTCGCGTTTCAACCTTCCTCGCCAAGGATTCCCCCGCCTCTAAGCGAAGCGTAGGCGGGGGAATCCTTGGCGAGGAAGGTTGAACTGGTTGCTGAACTTCACGATCTCATTGGACATGACTCCATCGCGTGCATCAGCATGCTCCCGCCGCGCCTGGCCCGTTCCTCGGCCACGGCCTTCAGGTTCTCCTCGCGCCGCCGCTCCGCCTCGGCCCTCTCGTCGGCCCTGGCGGCGTCTCTGAGGGACTTTCTGGCCGCGTCCGCCACCACACCCGGGGACAGCTCCACACGGGGCGCAGAGACGCCGCCAGGCACCTTCTCGGGGTCGAACTCGAACTCGAAGCCGACCAGCGAACGGCCCCCGCGGCCAGATCCCTTCTTCTGGAACTTCTTGTGGGCAACCAGGTTGAGCAATGGCCCCAGCTCGTCCTGAATCGGCTTAAGCACGCGCTTGTTCAGGTCGCGTGCCTGGTAGCTCTCCGGTACGTCCAGCAGACGGCGGAACTCGTCTATGGAAACCTTCCACACGCCTGTCTGCCGATATTGCTTCAGGCGGCGATAGCACTCCTTCGAATAGCTGGACTTCAAGGCCGTGAACTCGGCCAGCTCGAAGCGCGTGAACTGCGACGTGAGGTCGTTGAGCAGGAACGAGAAGCGCGGATTGACCTCAACCAGTAGTTTCGCAGTCTTCCAATCGGTCTCGAAGCCCGAGAACAGCGTGAACTGCACCGTCCTGCTGTCATCCTGGAACCGGAACCGACAGGCGAGCAGACGATCGTTGACCTCAACGATTCGTGCCGCTAGCTCCTTGTCGGTGAGGTTCTTCTTGACGTGAGCCAACTGGCGGAGTTCCTCGAAAGTGAAAGTGACCTCATCGATTTCCTTATCGCGCACCCTTGCCGCGATGGCCATCAGCAGATCCAGGTCAAGCGCCGTGAAGCGGCGTAATGCCTGAGCGTTGAACTGGTTCGAATATTTCACGATCTCGTTTGCCATGGTTTCATCATACCATAAAAACGTCAAGATTTAAACAGGACGTCTTTATTCTTCCCAAAAAGTCGTCTTTATTCTTCCCAAAAAGTCGTCTTTATCTCCCAAAAAGTCGTCTTTAATGTCTCGATTCCCCTACTGCCAACTGCTTTCCCGGGAGTCTAAAAGAATATAAAAGTTTCTATAAAAGGGCGCAAGCGCCAAAAAAGAAAAAAATCACCTCAGATCAAGCACCAGAGGACAGCACAGAGACACCTCCATGACCGGACAAACCGAATCAGTCGAACAGCGGCACGTCCCCGGTTCGCTCCCTTTTTGTCCCCGGTTCGCTCCCTTTTTGTCCCCAGTAACATCCTCTGAGCCCAATGTTTCCAAGGGCTGCGGAGGGCCTAAAAGAATGTAAAAAGATTTTAACCTTCCTCGCCAAGGATTCCCCCGCCTCTAAGCGAAGCGTAGGCGGGGGATGAATTGGCGTATCTATATATGTTATACTGTAATCAGTCGTATATGTTATAAACGAGGTGATTGCAGTGGAATTGGAGTCGAATCATCATTCGGTGTTCCTGTTGTATTATCATCTCGTGCTCGTCGTGAAATACCGTCGCAAGGTGTTCGACGACATCGTTTCGGCGCGTGCGCGTGAGATATTCGAGTACATCGCACCCAAGTATGGGATAACCGTTGAGGAATGGAACCACGACATGGACCACGTGCACGTATTGTTCCGTGCCCAGCCGAAGAGCGAGTTGAGCAAGTTCATCAACGCTTACAAGAGCGCGTCGAGTCGTCTGCTCAAGCAGGAGTTTCCGCAGATTCGGCAGAAACTGTGGAAGGAGTATTTCTGGAGCCGCAGCTTCTGCCTACTGACCACAGGAGGCGCGCCAATCGAAGTCATCCGCAAATACATCGAGAACCAAGGCAGGAAGTAAGGAGGTGAACCATCATGCAGGTGAAACGTCATTGCGCGGTCAAGTACCGCATGTACCCGAACAGGGCTCAGGCGGCATTGATTGACCGCACCATCGGTTGTGCGAGGTTCATCTACAATCAGATGCTTGAAACCCGCATCGGCACCTATAAGGCTACGGGTAAGTCGTGCAATCCGACTCCCGCCCAGTACAAGGACAGGTATCCGTTCCTGCGTGAGGTGGACAGCCTCGCACTGTGCAACGCCCAATTGAACGTGGCGAAGGCGTACAGGAACTTCTTCCGCGACCCCAAGCACATCGGCTTCCCGAAGTACAAGGCGAAGCATCGCAATCGTCAGACCTACACGACGAACAACAGCAATAACAACGTCACCCTCGATGAAGGAGGCAGGCATCTCAAACTACCGAAAGTAGGGATTGTGCGCGTCCGCCAGCATAAACGCATACCCGAAGACTGGAAACTGAAGAGCGTGACCATCGAGCATTGCAAAAACGGCGAATACACGGCGACGATACTGTTCGAGTACGAGACCCAAGCACTCGAACCCGTCCGACCCGTGCATATCGTCGGATTGGATTACTCCTCCCACGGCCTGTACGTGTCCAGCGACGGCGAACGAGCCGACTATTCGCGTTTCTACCGGCGGATGGAGCCACGGCTGATGCGCGAGCAACGTAGACTCAGCCACATGGTAAAAGGGTCCGGTAATTGGGTGAAACAGAAGCGGCGCATCGCCAAGCTCGCCGCCAAGGTCGGGAACCAGCGAGCCGACTTCCTGCATAAGACGGCCAACCGGCTCGCCGCCCGATATGATTGCGTCGGCGTGGAGGACTTGGACATGAAGAACATGAGCCAATCCCTCACACTCGGCAAAAGCACGATGGACAACGGGTACGGCATGTTCCGCACCATGCTCGCATACAAGCTCGAACGGCAAGGCAAGCAGCTGGTCACGGTAGACAGGTTCTACCCGTCCAGTCAACTATGCTCCGATTGCGGATACCGCAATAAGGATACGAAGGACCTGCATATCCGCGAATGGACATGCCCTGACTGTGGCGTTTGGCATGACAGGGACGTGAACGCCGCGACCAACATCATGCACGAAACACGACGACTCATGCAGGAACGATAACAAAAAACTTACGAGAACCGTGGGGCGCACGGGAATAGCCTGTAGACACTGACTCGGATACGAGCCTTGAGCAGGAAGCCCCCACCTCAGATCGCGAAGCGGTCAGGTGGCGGGAGCACGTCACGTGTTGCGATGCCCGCAACACCAACACTTAACTCGGGAGGTAACGCATGGTCGCAGATCTTCAGATCGAAGCCGAGGAAGCCAATGGTGGCGTGCTGCTCACCGTCGTGGATTCCGCAAGGCTCACGATGCTGCTCACCAGGGAGACGGCGGCGGAGCTGCTGGACGCCATCGATGCGTGTATGAAGACGGGGGAGCGCCAGACCACGAGGGCCGTGGACGTGTGGAGGGCCGCACCCGATCTGCCGGTGTTCGGCGTGCATGTCAGCATCGACGGCGCTTCGTGGACGTGCGGCGCGGTGCGCGGCTGGGACGTGGACGGTCTGGCCGACGGGTTGGAGGCTCTGCTGGCGTAGCGGGCAGCGACGGAAAGGCCCGTCCGGGCTTGCGCTCGGACGGGCCGGGGCCGTTCAGCGGCCGTTTCTCATCGTCCAGACGGCCAGGGCCGTGAGGATGACGTCGGCGGCGATGGGATGCACCGCCGGTGCGAGGCAGACGGCGATGACCGCCATCAGCCAGATGATCGGGCCGCCGCGCGGCCCCTTTCCTGAATCGCGCATTTCTGCGCCTTTCCGTTGGGCCGCGCCGCGACTGGCGCGGCAGCGTCGCCCGGCTGTTGCCGGACGGTCTCTCTCTCGACCCGTGCTAATGGGCGTCGATCGACAGGAACGATGGTATCGGCTAACATGGAGAGCGCCGGTTGGAGGCGTGCTAACTTCTTCCCATTTTCAAGGCGGTGCGCAACGACTTCTTCGGGGAGATGGCCGAGACCGGTGGGGTGCCCCTGAATGCATCCCCTGTTAGGCGTTGGGCCGGTGTCTTCGGGCACCGGCCCTTTGCGTTCTCTATCTCGATGGGCATAAAGAACGTCCTAGATGATCTATTGAGTTCTAACTACTCTGGGAGTATCTTTGTAAGAGAAGTATCTTGTAATTCCAATCAAGGAGGATTGATGAAGGATACTTATTTAAATAAAGCAATTACTATTTTCACAGCTTTCCTCGCTCTATCACTTTGCCTTCTTTTTACCGATGCACATGCCTCAGCTAGCGAGGTTGATCCTTCTCAAGCTACATGGGTCGATCCTCAAGTTCTCCGAGGAGAAGAATCCAGCCCACTAACTTCATATGGGTACGAGGTTTTCTATTCACAGCAGAACGCCAGCACATTTTCTGCCAATAATATTCAGACGCAATGCATCAGCTCGCATATGCACACAACGTGGTATGGCCTATCAGCAAGGCAATGTAAGGCGGCGGATGCAACAGGAGCATCATTCACAATATTCAATGCCGCAACGGGAAAAGCAGTAGCAAAGGTTGACCTTAAAAAGGTACCGTTGCCTCCAATTGGGAAAAGCGTTCCATTGGGATGTGTGGTATCGACCGTGGGATTTATTTTGACTATCCCAGGCATGCCAACCAACACTGTAGGCTGGGCATTAAAGGGTGCGAATCTGCTTATTAGTGCAGCAGGAATTAAATTGAGTTGCTAATGAAACTAATTCTTCTTCTGCAGCTTGCGTGTGCCGTCACGCTGATCGTCATCGGGATTGTCAGCAGTAATGTCGCCATAGTCTTCATAGGCGTCGCGTCCGCTATTCTGTCAGTTCTCGATAAATGGTCTAGATACAGAAGAAAGTAATGTTAGGGAGAACTGCTGACGGAAAGATAAGCGCTGCTGGAGTAGCAAGTGATGTGAACGTATATACGTTCACTCGATTCGCACCGCGAATCGGCTTGTACGCTCCTAACGGCTATGCCGGTGGCGTGGTTGCCTGATTTCGTGATGGCAATAGAAGCGCTGACCGGATCTTGGGCAGGTGGGACATTATGTCCCACCTGCCCAAGATCAGCCGAACAAGGTCGGCTGATCCACTAGAACAGCGTGTTGGCGAAGGACTCGTGATTGTTCCTGTTCCGCTCGTCATAAGCGCAGATCGGACACTTCTCCGTGTCTACAAGGCCGAATAGGTGGCATTGGGCGTCGTTCGGGTTGAACGCGTCGCTCGTCCAGAAAACGGCCTCGTCGACACCCATGAACGGGATCCAGTGGCCCTCCGTGGCCGCACGGCGTTCCTCCGGCGTTGCCTTCGTTTTCACTGAGACGGTCTTGGCGCGGCGTTTTTCCACGGCCTTCGTCTCCGTCACGGTCGGCACGCTCGTGCGGTTCGGATACACCGTCACGCGTTCCGGCCCGCATGTGATCTTGCAGTCGTACACCTTCAGGACTTCGGCCACCGCTTCCTTGAAATTCTGCTTGAATTTCCATAGTTCTTTGGTGTCGGAACCGAACTGCTGGTAGAGCTGTTGCCAGGTGATAGTTATCTGCTCATGCAGGCCATAGACACGTTTGGTGAGCCACCAGTACACATCTATTGCCATCGGTTTGCGCAGTCCAGAGATGACTTTCAGATCGACCGGTACTGGGTGATCTGAAAGCATATCCACGTATTCCTGGCTAAGGCGCACGGTGTTTTCGAACAATCCATGTTCCTGCGGCTCGTTGCGCAGCCAGTCGATGTGGGCAGAGCGAGCCACAACAAAGTTCCTGATGTGTGTTTCTGTCCCGTTGTTGTTGGTGATGTGGTATGTGCAGGAAAACAGGCGCTCCAATTGAGGTTTTATAGTTCTGAGACTCTTGCCGCCGACATTGACACCAATCATTCGCAGGAATTCGCGGAACGTGCTGCCTAGGCGCAGCGTGTTCGTTTCAGGATCGAAGCACTCGTTGCCGGTCTTGATCATCGTGCACGCCCACAGTTCGAACAGGCGTGGATAACGGCCATATGGCAGGGAGTCCGCGCCAGATACGTAGCGTACGGTCAGATTTCCGTTCCTGCGGACGATTTCCTTGGTGCCATCCTTGGGTTTCTTGTATGGCAGGGAGACCTGCGCGGCGATCTTGGAGATGAAGCCGTGGCTCCATGGCTCGCCATCGGGCAACGTCAGTTCCTTGGATTGGGTATCATCACTCATTGCTAATCACTCCATTTCAGTGGTTGCCATGCTCCCGGGGATTGCCGTCTCGCGGGAGCTTTTCTATAGGTCCGACATGATGTGGACTTTAGGTAGGAGACTACCACAAAGACTGTGGACTTTAGGTAGATTCTGTGGATAACTTGTGTGGACTTTAGGTAGGAACTTGTGTGGACTTTAGGTAGGCAGAGGGACTTTAGGTAGGTTTTGAGGGACTTTAGGTAGGTTTTGAGGGACTTTAGGTAGGTGAATGTGCGCTCAGCCCTTGTGGCAGTAGGGCTGAGCGAGGGTCCCAGATATACAGATATACAGATACTTAGAGCAGGGAGAACAAAAAACTCAGAACAGAGAAACGAAAAGCAGAGCCAGAAGAGAACACACACAGAAAAAGAATCAATACACAACCAAAAGCAACCAAGAACAAAAACAATCAACACAGGCAGAAAAACAAGCCATACCCACAACCAAAGCAGAAAACCAAAACTATACACACGAAAAAGAAGCCACGGGCGTCTTGCACCCGGCTTCGCGGCTGGCGCCTGAAAACGGCGGAATACCGCCGTTTTGGTGGTCTGATAAGACGGAATCCAGGGTTTCGGGCCGATATCGTCCTGCTTAAGCAGATAATCGGCGATATATCGGCGGTCGTGGTATGGTCAATGCACCGGAAAACGACGAAAAACAAGGCGATTGGAGCGTAAGAATGCGCGTGCGGAACATCGACCAGGACCCCGATTCGCTGCACCAGCGGATCATCGCGGACGACGACCTCGGATTCACCCAGGCGATCATCGCCCAGCGGCAGGGATGCGCCCAGTCCACCGTGAGCCAGGTCCTCGCCGCCGAACGGCTCAGACGGCTCAGAGCGGAACTTGGCAGGGACGCCGACGGCTCAGACGGCCCAGAAACGTCCGTGAGGGCCCTCCACGCGGCCGAACAGGTCAAAGAGGCTCTCGCATACGTGAGGGCCGTGGAGAAGCGTCTGAGGGCTGTCCAGCGGCTTCTTGTGGCCGACGCCGCCGCCGATGACGGAGCGGATCGGGCCGGAACGGCCGGGGGATGCGACGCCGACGGTCGAGAACAATTCTGAAAATTGAGTAAAACAACATGCGCGAATCATGAGAAAAACCGTTGAAAACGGCTTCGTCGCGTCATGTCGGGACGGGCTTCCACGCCCCTGCCGCCGATATATCGCCGATTATCGGTCGTCAATTCGCCTAATTCGCCGATATCGGGTCAAAACCCCGGCGGCGAATTAACAGCTG
>ENA-OWYH01000380-OWYH01000380.1-human-gut-metagenome-genome-assembly--contig:-NODE-380-length-19005-cov-5.839894_pt1 | contig 19005 bp, 13 predicted proteins | sample MGYA00249746_ERZ652078 | MGnify/ENA primary metagenome ERZ652078 (study PRJEB26925, sample SAMN05827095) | human gut metagenome | biome: ENVO:2100002; feature: ENVO:00000062; material: ENVO:00002003... | reverse complement strand
CAGCGTCAGATGTGTATAAGAGACAGGTCTTCTACGTTGATCGCGGCGTGAAGCTCGCCGACAGCGCTGAAATCGTCATCGGCAGTGTTGCCACCCAGAAGATTGCGCTTCTCGCAAGCGGTGAGGGTGATGCTGATTCCTCCGCCAACAATGCGACCGTCAAGTTCGTGAACGGCGGCTACGGCCTCGTTGACGTGACGAAGTTCCTCAACACGGAAGAAGCCGTCTTTGGTGAGAACGCCGACGTCGTCGTTGAAAACGGTGCCGCGATTGACCTCGTCAACGTGACGAAGACCGGTGAAGTGAAGCTCGGCGCTTCGGTTAACGTTGCCGAAGGCGGTGAAATCGACACCGACAGCCTCTATCTCGGCGCTCAGGCCGGCGACAAGGGCGTGGTTGCCATCAACTATCGCGACGGCGTTGCCGCTGACGATAAGGTTGATGCCCGCCTGAAGGATCTCTTCACGAAGGGTGCTTCCGAGAAGGAAGTCGCCATTCTGAATGCCCTCGACAACGAGCTCTATCTTGATCCCGAAACGGATACGCTCAATGCGCTCGGCAACAAGGCCCTTGAACAGGCTACGGGCGGCAATGCCACCGCCGGCGTGCTCAACGTTGCCTATGACGCCAACGCTCAGGTGACCGACGCCATCGTTCGCCACCAGCTCTCCGCCCATGCCGGCATGGGCGTGTGGGCCGATGTCTTCTACGCCAAGAACGAAGCCAAGAAGCTCTACGGCGACTTCGGTTACTCCGCCGACATCTATGGCGGCGTGCTCGGCTTTGACTACACGGCTGCTTGTGGCGGCACGCTCGGCGCAGCGCTCACGGTCGGTACGGCTGATGCCGACAGTGAAGGCGGTGCTCTGTCGAATTCTCTGAGCTCCGACTTCGTGGGCTTCTCCATCTACGCCTCGAAGGACTTCTCGGGCCTCAACGTCAAGGCTGACCTCGGCTACATCGACTTTAGCAACGACTTCTCGGGTCTCGGTGATGCGTCCGACGCTTCCACGATCACGTTCGGTGTTCGCGGTGACTTCACGGCTTACCAGAACGGCGCGTTCTCCATCGCGCCGCACTTTGGTCTGCGCTACACCCGCATCGACACGGATGCCGTGGCCTTCAACGACGAACAGAACATGAACGTCTTTGAAGCGCCCGTCGGCGTCAAGTTCGCGGGCACGTTCGAGACCGCCGGCTGGAAGGTCGTGCCGTCCTACGACTTCACGATTGTTCCGCAGTTGGGCGACAAGGATGTTGAAGCCTTCGGCACCGCCGGCGACGTCACCATCCTCTCGGGCGGCCTTTACAACAACGTGATCGGCGTTGAAGCCGTCAACGGCAACCTGTCCTTTGGTCTCAATGCGTCCTACGGCTTCGGTCCGGACGATCGCGCCAACACGCAGGTGAACGCCAACATCCGCTACAACTTCTAAGCGGTTTTCGTTGGAGGTTTGACCCTTGGCAGGAAGGATGAATCTTCTTCCCTGCCGAGGGCAAAACAAGAAGGGGGATTTTGCTCAACGGCGAAATCCCCCTTTTTCTCGATCCGGTCAAAACTCAATTGGCCGGTTTCTCTTCCGGTTCGATGGGCTCAACGCCGTGCTCGGTCAATCGAACCTTCTTCCATTGCTCAACTTCCTCGACCTTCAAGGCTTGCGCTGCTCTGACGAACTCCTCAACCGAGACAACGCGCCAGATGCCCTCAATGAGATCGAGCGCTTCGCGAACAAGATCGAGATTGCGCTGCCCGTTCTCGGTCAACTCCGGCTCCTTGGCAAGGAGATGCATGCCTTCGAGAAGTCGGACGGCAATGGCTTCGCCGTTTTCGACATGCTTGCAAAGCGATTCGCCAAAGCGCAGAACGGAATAGAGCTCGCAGCGATCCTGCCAATTGTCGGAACCCATGTACATGCGCAGAAGCGCCGCGTCGTGTTTCTGCTTCAACTTCTGGATGCGGGATTCCGGGACTTCCAGCTTGTGCATCAGGCCGACGGGAATGCGTCCCGTCGTCGGGCGATATTTCTTGTTCTTGCGGGTAGATTTGGACTTCGGCATGGCTTTGTCGTTTCGGAAGTCTTGGCGCTACTGAGGAGGGGCCTTGCAAAATAGTGCTCAGCTTAGAACGCGCTCATAGGCCAGCCCAACAACAAAATCGCCAAGAGAAACTTGACAACCTTGCCGAGAACTTGCACAATGATGGCGTTGTGATCACAGTTGCACATGATCATCAACTCCTTGAAGCGGCCCGCTCACTGAGTACCACCACAGTGATTGGGCCGTTTTGCTTTTTCAGGTTAACGAGGGATGTTCCCACGACTGCGGCAAGCAAACGAATCCGCAATTGCAATAGCAAAACCTGAAGCGCAGGCATATTCTCCCATGTTTTGGAAGAGCATGCCCGCTTTGTTTTCGCGTCGTCAGAAGTCGACCCGCATCGTCAGCTCAAGGGTATGATTCTGCCGTCCGGCATCGCCCGCAGAGAGGCTGTAGCTCATGCCGAGGTTGAGATCCTTGTAGGTCGATATGTAGCCCACCTTGAGGTCGCCCACGAACTTCCCGGCCACGTCGTAGTCAATCGTATCGGTGGTCTTCGACCCTTCGAGCGTGTAGCTCGACTCGGTGTCGCCAAAGCGTCCGCGCACCGTCACGTCGGCGTAGGGCTGCACCTTGAAGGTCTGGAACATGAAGGTCGGCGTCTTGACGGCAAGACCCGCCGGCACCTCAAAGATCGTGGCCTTGTCTTCGTTGACAGAGAAGAGGGCCTTGTCGTCCATGTTGATCGAATAGTCGTCAACGTCAACCAACGAGACGCGAGCCCCGACATGCGGCGTGAACGTGAAGCCGCCCACCGGGAAGGCGCGTTCGGCGCGAATGCCGGCAGACCACCCCGTCGCCTCGATGTCGGCGTCAAGGCTCTTGTCCATGATGCCCATGCGCGTTTCGCCTTCCGTCTTCACGTAGGAAAGCGTGCCGATCACGTAGGTTTCGCCGTAGGTCTTCGCAGCCCAGAGGTGCGCGGCCTTCGACTTGATGTCGGTCGAAGCCGGAAGCACGTCGCCTTCGCTGTCCGCATCGCCTTCCTGATAGGAACCGGCCAAGCCCAGCGTCCAATCGCCCATGCGCAAGTCATAGCCGCCCATGAGGCCGTAGGCATCGAGCGAGTAGCCGTAGGCCGTATCACCCAATGCGAGATCGTCGGTCTTCATGCGCGTGCCGATGGGCTGAATCCACCAGCCGCCCATGTCGTGCGGCATCGTGGAGGCATGATGCTCGATCTGATCGGCGGTGTAGCCCGCAAAGTCGGTTGCAAGCGCCTTGATGCCCGAGATGACGCCAAGCCCCGTCACGGCGTTGATCGTGTTGCTCACCTCTGCAAGCGACGAGCCATTGTGAAGCACCGTGTTGATTCCTCAAGTTCGGTTGGAAGAAAAGGCGGCAGAGGACGCCCCAGACGGGACGCCCTCCTCAAGCTGTGCGACGTTAGTCGCGACGGGTTAACCGAACAGCTTGACTGCCGCTGAAATGAGTAGCGTCAAGACAGCCGAAGCGATCCGGAATCGAAGGCAAAATTTCGCCTTGACACCTTTTCGCCCAGCCTCCAACTGTGCTACTATTTCTGCGGAGTTTGGCGAGACTTTTTGACTTGACATCGCCTTACCTCCCAAAAGAGCAAAAAGCCCATACCGTTGGCGCGGTTGGGCTTTTCGCATATTGGCCGCGGCACAATTGCACGCGGCCATGACGGCCATCGCCGCCAATTCTTTCTGACCCAATCCAACGTGGAGGCAGGCGAGCTTGCAACGCTCACTCCGCAATCCGCATTCTAACGAAGAGTCCAGCGCATAGCCTCCCCAATAATTTGCAATCGCTCGACAGCTGCTCGAAATTGAGCGACAATGCCTTTGAGCTTCGGAAGCGCGTTGCGACTTGCCGAAGTGAAGATATATATTCGGGTTAGTTAGCCCGTTCGTTGTGGACATTTTCAAGGGGAAAATGTCCCCGGTGGACGGGATTCGGAGTGCAGGTCATGAATATTTGGATTTTTCTCTTCTTTTTCGCCATCGCGGCGGGTTTGGTCGTTCTTTTTGTAGTGGGAACGTCATGCGGAGTTTCGCTGCAGATCACCAATGAGGATGCCTGCGATCCTTATGCTCCGAAGGAGAAGAAAAATTCCTTGTTTGAGTTGCAGGAAGGCTTGGTTTTCAAGAAGAGACATGACTTCTTAGAACAGTCTCATGTCGATACGAGGATGTTCAACCAGCCGGATCCTATGGCGGCACATTATTTTTCTCAGGGCGATTATGGAATGGCCGCTCTTTGTAGCGATGAATGTCGCGGCCTGAGTTAAACGTACATAATATTCAATTCAGAAAAAGGGGGATAGCGAAATGAAATTGCTGTCCCCCTTGGTTTTAGGCCGAAATCAATCGGTCCCCTTGCCCTCCAATCCGCGATAGCGGTTATGTTGAGCCTTTTCCTTTGGCGTCAAGTGATCGGAAGGCTCTCGCCCCATCGTATCATCCAGTCGCTTGGTTCGATTCGCCATCTCTTCGTTCGGATTTGCTCCAAAGGCCGTATTGGCCTTGTTCCATTCCGTCACGTTGCTCAAGCCCGCTTCGAAATGTTCTCCGCCCCTAGCAGCATGATCGAGGTTCGCAACCATGTCGTTGGTGAGAGCAGTCAGTTCTTCCTTGCTCATATTGGATTTCGTTCCCTGGCCGTACAAGCGTTCATTCTCGTCATAAAGAGCTTGATAGCCGGCATTCTTCAAGCCACCGTAGGCTCCCATAAGCCTTCTTGACATGTACATCGTTTGGCCATCAGTCAGTCCGGCCTTCACGCAACGCGCCACAGCATCCTGTTGAGTGTTGAAGAAGCTACGCGGGATAGCCGCAACGTCCTGCGGCAATCCTTTCAGGTTTTCGCGAGCTTTTATGATGTCCTTGGCATTATGGTTCTCGTTAAGACGACTCTGGTTGTCAAGAACGCCTGGAGTCTGTTTGTTCCCCGCAGTGAACTCGACAGAGGCACGTCGGACGGTACCCTCGGCACGGTCAATCCTATTGGGTGCAGAGCCCAATTTGTCGGCGATAGCCTGCTGTTCCTTTGGAACGCTTTTTTCAGCGTTGAGCGCTCTTTCCTTGAGTTGCGCTTCATTCCGCAAGCCTTGCTCGCTTGCATTTTGGACATTCCCTGCAATGCCCTTGTTCTGATCAGGATCAGACATAGGCGAGAAATTCATGCCTGTTGCCGTGCCAAGAAGCGAACGCAGATTCTGTTGGTCACGATAATCACCGGATTTGCCGAGCGCCGTAATGTAACCGGCAACTCGGGCATTCTCCTCATTCATACCGTTGTACTCCTGCAGGCGTTGAGCCACCGCTTCAGCTTCTCGACCAATGGGTGTGCTCTGGTAGGCATTCGTTATCTGGCCCATGACGGCTTCCCCGTTTTCGTTTTTCAGCCTCCCGGTCAGTTGGCGAGTATTCCAGGTGCCGGTAAAGCCAAGGGACTCGGTGGCATACATGGTCTTCTGGTAGTTCTGCGTCTTTTCAATCGCATTCTGGACCGTCCGCCCGACTTGGGAGTTTTCACTCACACCAGCATTGTTGAGGAAGGTCTTGGAGTCCGTTTCCGTCAAAGCGGCCTCACGAGCCTTGGAGAGATCAGACGAATTCGTGGTCTGGAAGGTATTTTGCAACGACTTTTGGTCTTGCTCACTGATGTTCGAGCCAATTCGACTAGAGTCATTTTCGGCTGTTTCCGCCTTAGAGCTGAATCCGAGCGAAACAATTTGCTTAAAGATTTCTGGCGTACTCAACCCCGCCGAAACACCTGCCGACACCGTGTCGATGACCTGGGACATCTGCTCCTTGCTCAGATTCTTGCCCCAGGACGTTTGCCGAATGCCGCTTTCAAGCGATTGCACGGCAGAGCTTCCGCTTGCCATCATGCGACTGCCGATCTCGCGCGAAATGGCAGCCTGGTCTGCAGCCGTTGTGGCGGAGCTGTAGTTCGTCGAATACCCGTTGTTGAGGACATTGGTGGCAGCCTTCGCTTCGCTCAAGGCCGACTGACGGGCTTCCGAGCGCATCTTGTCGAAGTTGATCGTACCTTCTGTTCCTTCGGTACCGGTTCGAATAGCGCCAAGGAGGGAATTGCCATTGCCGGCAGTCCCGTGCGCGTAGAACTCGCCCTGCCGCATGATGTCCGGCGTCGGGATCTTTTCGTTGATGTGGTCGCCGCCCGCCATGCGTTGCGTGAGCGACGTGAAGGCGAAGGTACTGCCGGTGATGAGGAAGAGCGAGATCAAGGGCGTGGCGGACGCGAGCATGCCGCCCGTGGCCATCCAATGCTCCAGGCTCTGGCCCAACTTGTCAACTGAATAGAAGGACGTGAACGTCTGTGCCGCAAGCTCCCCTCGGGCGCTCATGATGATGTAGAGATTGCAGATCGAGAGGACCGGCATCCAAAGCTGGATCCACAGGATGAGCAGAATGTATTTGACGCCGAGCGAAATGCCGATCCCACCCAGGACGAGCAGGAAGGCGAGCACCGGCGTGATCGAATACATGAAGCCTTCAAAGAACGAAAGGAAGGGGCGCACGACAGTCATGAACATCGAGGCTTCTGCCGCCCATTGGGTGTTGCGTTGCTGCACGGCCTGATTGAACATAATGGCCGAGGTCTTGTCGCCGAGGTTTCGGTAGTAGCCTGAGACGGCCTTCTCGTAAATAGGCTTGATGGTCGAGGCAAGCATGAATTCTTCAACAGCTGTCCCGTTGATGTTGAGCATGTCAAATGCTGCCTGGTAGTCGTCAATCATGGCTCGATCGCCCGCCTCGCCCTTGAGGTTGTTGGCAGCAGTGGACAGCTGATTGATGAACTTGGGTTCCTTGATTTTTTCAAGGGCTGGCTCGATCTTCTTCCACGCTTCTGCACATGTCAGATTTTCACCGGACGGATTTTCGATGTATGACCTCGTGCCGTAGATAGAAGATTCAAACTTCAGCTCTTCCATCATGTCGCCCGTGACAAGATCTGTTGGCGTCGTAATGCTCAGCGCGAGTTTGGGGAGCGTGCACTCCTTGATGTAGTTGTGCAACGTCTTCTGAATGTCAGTGCCCTGGCCAATGGATTTGTCAAGCTCTTGCAGGACGCGCACATCGGAGGCGTGCTGGCGAACGGCATTCAAGATCACCAACGGTTCTGCAAACGTTCCCTCGGAAATACCCCGCACGTCGCCATATGCGGTTTCAAAGAGATTTGTAATGCCGTACCCGACATTTGAAATCATTGAGCCCGCAAAGGCAACGCCGATAGGGACGTTATCCACGGAGTAAGCTTTGCCCGTGTACGCGTCTTCCACGATCACCGTCGTGGTAGGAACAAACATGCAGGCATAGAGGATCCATCCCAGAAGCAGTTGATGCCACGGAATCTCCCGTGCTCCTCGGAACAACCCCTGCAGGACGACGATGATGGCTCCGAGAAGGAGACCGATGCTCACCAACTGTACGAAGTCGTTCGTCCCAATGATCATGGCGACCGCGTTGAGCACCTGTGAGAGGAACTGTGCGTCGCCAATTGAATGAATTGTAGGTGCGAATGCCATGGCGTCCCCTTAATTCACAGGATACGTAACGACAAGCGGATTCTTCGGATGGATCGGGTCAGGGTACTCCATCATTTTGAGCTTGATGTCGATGCGGTTGGAGAGGTCGGAGAGTGAGCCGTATTCGGTCAGAAGTAGCTGGTATTCCGTGTCGATTCGCTTTTCGGAATCAGCGATTATGTCCTTGAAGACGGCGGTTTGCTCGTCGGTCAGACCGACGGCCATTTGTTTGATGATGCCGTTGAGTTCCCGCATGAGCGAGTAGGTCATCGAGAGCGCGATGGATCTCGATGCCTCTGGAGCCATGGACTTGGCCGCATCTTCGCTCCCGAGCGACATGTTGCGGAAACCGACAGCAATCTCGGCGGGCATGTTGCTAAGGATGGCCTTTTGTTGCTCTGTGAACTGGAGCGTGCCGTCGTCGCGTGCGTACTTGAAGATGATGCCGTCGTCCTTCGTCAATTCCTCTTCAATGATCTTGGCAAGCCCCGTAAGGTTGATTGACTTGCTGATCTTGGGACTCATGCAGTCGATCTTGTCGTTGTCGCAGGAATACATTTTTCCATCGGCTTCGAGTGTGCCAGAAGCATTACGGGTTGAGCCCTCAATCATGTCGCGCATGGTGATGAGGCCGCCCGGATATGGCTTTGTCGGGAAGACAAGCGGATTTACGCCTTCCTTCGGTTTTTCAAGCACGACCGTACCAGAAATGGACATCAAGGTCTCTCGGATCGTTGTGTCCCTCGGCCCAAGACCAAACCAGGCATTGACGTCACGCTTCGTCATGGCCTTCCAGAGAATGTTTCCGAGATGTTCTTCGGCATACTTCTGTGGATTGGAGTTGTAAGCTTTTTCCTGCCCCTGAGTCGATCCGCCCTTGTCGTCGACCGTATCCTTTGAAAAGCCCTGCGTAATGTTGTCCATCGTGCGCTTGAAGTCATTCTTGCCCTGTAAGGCATCGAAAGAATCCTCAACAATGCCTTGAGCCAGCTGGCACGAGCTCATGTTCATGTTGTTCATCAACTGCGCGATTTGCTGCATGGCATCCATGACATTCGAGCAGATGGTGCAAGAGACCTTTAGTGCCATCTGAAACGCATAACCCGCCGCATTGGCTGCAATGGCTCGCAGAAAACTGATGAATTGATCCAGATTGATGTATGAGAAGGAGCCGAGGAAGATGTCGATGCCGCCGCAGCCCGCTTTGATGTTGGGAGGCTCGAAAGCAATGAGTTGGATGTTCATGCGACGGCTTCGAATTTGCGCGCCGCCGCCAGCGAGCACGCCGCGACGCGTACTTTCATAGACGCCTGTCTGTGTGTAGTTGGACATATTGCCGAACAGCTCGTTGAGCTCGGATTGCAGGCCGCCGGACAGGGCAGGTGCCGTAGCGCTGGTCGAACAAATCGCAAATGCCGTCAGCACCAGAGTCTTCTTGAGGTTGAATTTTTTCATAGAAACTCGGCGCGGAAACCTCTGTTTTCAGACAGGGGAGGAAGCGCCGTCCTCCTTTCTAAGTTCGGTTAAATAAGTGCTTCTTTTTTCGAGCAGCATGAGCTTCCTACAGTTGGTTCAGTGAGAAAGCTTTAGTCCTGGGGGTCTTGAGCTGCTTTGGTCGATTTGATGATGGCGAGAATGTTCTTCGGATCAATAAACCCGTCTTCATCCATCAGGGACCGCTTCTTTTGTTCCGGGAGCTTGGTGAGGCGTTCACGCTCGCCTACGGGGTCACGTCCATCGAGAACCGCCAGAAGATCTGTGATCTTGTTGGGATCTTCGTGGACGGCCTTGAGCATTCGGGGAAGTTCCTTCGAGAGATCGACGCCGCTCGCATTAAGGAGTCGTGGACGCGTCGCGTTGATCTCATCTTCCGTCACCCAATTGTTGCGTTGGGCAATGAGAAGGATGCGATCCTGAATTTCGGGCACGGTCAGAAGACTCGAACCGATCAGTGCAAACGTGGTCGACTCCGGATGTACGAGGAAGATGGAGGGTGTGGATTCCACACTGAGCATTTCCGCTTGACCTGAGTCGACGACGGTGTTTTCAAAATTCGTAGTCTTCAAACTTCCGCCGCCGACGCTGATGGCCAGTACATCGAAATGATTTGTCTCTGAGATGTGCTTGAGCAAAGGCGCCTGTTTTTCACAGTAGGGACAATCTGCCTTGAAGAAAAAGAAGAGTCCTGTCGACTGACTGATCTTTTCAAGCAGTTGCTGACGTCGAGCTTCGGCCTGACGATCCACCGTTTGCAGACCGAAGTTTGAGACAGGGCGACGTTCGCTTTCGTCAATGAATCTATTGCCCACGCGTACCTGTTCGGCCATTTTTTGGAAACGTTCTGCCTTGTCCATGGCAAGACGCTGAAGAAGAAAGAACGCCTCTACGTTTTCCGGTGTCGGATCGTCCACAGCCCTTGAGAGGTACTTCGGGATCATCGTGTTGAGCCATTCACTGCTGAAGGCCACAGGATGCTTGGGCTTGGCGGGCTCAGGCACCATCATCTTGGGTTTCGGCGGTTCCTTCTTGGGCTCTTCTTTGGGTTCAGGAACGACCTCGGGCTCGACCTCTTGAATTTTTTCGGGGTCGTTGTACCAGTGCCAGCCTTCGGCATGCCGTTCATACCAGCTTTCGGCAGCAAAAGACGGTACGGCAATCGAAAGAGCCATTACGGCTGAAACACTCTTAACGAGAATGGAGGACATGTAACAGGGAGAGTTGAAGACATGGAGATTCAAGAAATTCTGAGTCATGTCATCGAGGGAACCTGTTCCCGTTCGCAGATGTTCATCGCGGACAGGGGCGATGGATGTGCGCGAGATTGTCCGGTTTTCTCCCTGCGAGAGTAGGGAGGAGTGTGTTTTTGCACATGTGCAAAAACAAGAGCCCGGAGCAGGGCGCTCTCCGAGCTCGATGTTCAATAGGAACGCTCGTCCTTGGGGGGATAAGACTGCACTTGCGGGGCAGGTTGTGCCGCATCGGTTTTCTTTGACCGTCGGCTTCGCTTGGTGAGGACCTTTCCAGCAGGAAAAGTTAGCTCTTCCGGCTTTGCGTCGATTCGGTTGATCAAATATTGAATTTCCTTGAGAACGGCCTTGCGGGCTTGAGCACGTTCTTCGTCGAGTGCTTTCTGTCGGGCATCGAGTTCGTCAATTTTGGTTAGGTCCATCTGTGGCTCCTGAAGCAGTTGAGGTGGAGCGATTATTCCTCATCAGAGAGAGGGTATTGAGCGTCTTTCGAAAGAGGAAAAAAGAAAGGCAAATAAATATTCAAATTTGGATGTCCCCATGCCCGTAGCTTGGTCTGTGCCACATCGACGCAACAGGCACCAGGCAAGTGGTCGCCTGCAAGTACACCTTATGCCGGCATATTCAACATAAGGATGTCTATGTTGAATATCATCCCAATAGGAGGCTTCGGTTGCGTTCCAAATGATGTTGCTTGAAGCGCATCAGAAATGTGGCGAACAGCGGAACCGTAAAATCAACATTGCCACGCGCCGGAGATTGACACCCTCCTGGCGTATACGCGGGAGGATGTCAAGGTTTGACCAGCTTTTCCGATTGTTCGGCCACGAATAGATCAAAGTCGGATTGATAGTTTTCGAGCAAGCCTTCCCGATAAAGTTGATACTCCTTGATGGCAAAGGCATCCGCCAGCGCTTTAGACACTTTCCCTTGGGGATCCTGGAGCAATTCTTCTTCGTTGAATTGCAAGAAAGCGTCGAGGCGCTTTACCCAGTCAGCCATCGTCATCGGAATGCCTTTCTTGGCTTGGTTTTCTGCAAAGTCTAGGTACATCGAAACCAAACGGTTGAGCTTTTCCATTTCTTCGGTGTCGAGGTAATTCTTGGCAATCGTGACATCCGCCTGATAAATCCGACCTTCAGGCGCATGCTTCCATGTTGTCAAACCCATGTTGGGTTTCGTATGATCAGCACGCGAATAGATGATTTCCGCCGCTGTCTGGCGCGCCGTTGCCCAATGAAGCTTGTTCTGTACCGTTGCGAAGAAACGGCGGGTAATCTCGGCATTCTGGTTGTAGTCGACCGAGCACTGAGCGTAAATATCCGTGATCTTCTGATAGAACCGACGCTCGCTTGAACGAATGTCGCGGATGCGTTCAAGCATCTCGTCGAAGTAATCCTTACCAAGGAAATATTCAGGGTTCTTCAGGCGCTCGTCGTCCATCACAAATCCCTTGACGATATACTCGCGCAGGACTTGCGTGGCCCAGATGCGAAATGACGTTGCTCTCTTAGAATTTACGCGGTAACCTACAGCGATGACAACATCAAGGTTGTAGAGTTTCGTCTGGTAGCTCTTGCCATCTGAGGCAGTTGTAAACATTTCGTTGACAACTGAATTTTCGATGAGTTCTCCATCTTCAAAAATACGTCTCAGATGCTTAGAGATGTTCTGCTTGGTTGTGTCGAAAAGCTCGGCCAACAACTTTTGCGTCAACCACAGCGTTTCGCCATACAGCATAGCCTGGACACGGATTTTTTCCGCATCGTCCTGATAGATAACGACGGTTCCTGTAGAGCCGTCGTTAAGAATTGGTTTATTCGCCATCTGAGACCTCTTCGATATTCAGTCATTAACTGTATGCACAAGCGGGACCCCCTTTCGGAGACCCCGTTTCCGTTTGACAAAAGTCGTTTAACGCTTGCGGGAAGCAATCACCTAGACGACGCCGAGAATGGCGGCAAGGATGCAAATCCAAGGCCAATCGACGCCCCCGCCAGACATAGCAACATTGAGAACAATATCGCCGTTCCAAACGAAGTGAGCCTGTGCTAAACTTCCTAACAAGGAAATGAATGTTGCGAGCATCCTACTTTCCTTTTAGAAGACTCAGCCCAGTGTTGGTAGCACTGGGCTTTGTCGTTTCTGCCCCCCTTGCGGGGACTCCTTCCGACGCCGAAGGCTCGACATCGAAAATCTTGTGAACCTGGCCGGATTTGTGGGGTGATTTCAGAATTGCGTTCGCAATTTCCCTGCTACCGATATTTTGCCAGAGAGTCCGAAAGGACGCGTCCCCTGCTCATTCGTCTCACAGCGGCACCTTCCTCGTCGCCTCCTCGACCCTGTGCTCATCGCGCTTGTCATAGCGCTGCGTCGTAATGATCGAAGCGTGGCCCATCGCCTGCCGCACGGTGTTGATGTCGGCGCCGGACTCAAGGAGCCGCGTCGCAAAGGTGCGGCGCAGATCATGCGGCGTGAAGGCCGAAACTTGTGAATCGCCTGCCCGGCTTTTCAACAGTTGATAAATCGCGCTGGCCGTGATGGCCCAGTAGGGTTGAATGTTGTCGCCCTTCTTGACAGCCACGAAAACGTTTTCACACCCCTCTTCTCCTCGAACCTTGAGCCAGTCTTCGAGCCGACACCACACGTCGTCGGACGGTGCCACCTTGCGCTCCTTATTTCCCTTGCCGAGGATCGTGATGACACGCGTCTGGTGATTGATGTTCTGCAACTTCAAGGTTGCGATCTCCGCACGTCGCATGCCGCAGCCGACGGCGAGCGCAATGATTGCGGCATCCCGCAAACCGATGGCGGTGCCCTTGAGTTCTGATTGGGCAATGAGCTTCCCCGTTTCGCGGGTATTGAGCGCCCGTCCTTTGGAGACGCGACTGCCGCGCACAGACTTCACTTCGCGAATGGCTGAGTACGTTTCGATGGACATCATGCCTTTCAACCAGGCTTGCTTGGCCACCATGCGAAGCGTGCAGATCTGAAGGTTCACCGTTGAAGGCGAAAGCCCCTTTTCCATCTGCCGGACTCGGAAGGCGAGCACGGCGTCGTAGTTCATTTTTTCCCAGGGGCACTCGTTAAGTGAATCGTGGCCGAACTCGTTGGCAATGGCGTTGAGAACCCGGACGACCTTGTTGCGTGACTGCCCGGCGCCGAGGGTGAGGACGTAGGCTTGTGCCGGATTGAAGGTGTCTTTCGGGTGCGAGACATCGAGCCCGAAGGCATTGCCTTCGTTGTGGTGAGGATCGGACGCGTCATAGACAGCAACACTAGGCATTGGTGAACTCATAGACAAAATACGATATTAGATGGAAATACATATTTCCATCAGATATTTTTGCACACTTTCAGGAAGAGCGTGCGGGCTACGGAAAGGAGGTGAGAGTGGACGGTATGCCGGGAGGCGTTAGAGATAACAGGATGTGGAGTAAGATTGGGAGAAAGAGGGGTTCCGAATGGCGCACATTAAATCGTTGAGGTGGTCAAATGCTCGTCGTTGCTAGAAAGAGGGGCTTTATTTGCGCGCCATAACGTTAGAGATAACGCCTTCATGCCTGCATGGCAGTCAATAGCACGGGATTCTGAACATGAGAAATCGAGCCTTTCTTAGCCACGACCGACCACCATCGGCTACAATAGCGTTATCTCTAACGCTTTCACCTCGCCGCCATGTCCGAAAAGAACCGCGCCAGACAAGAAGCCTTTACAAAACGGCGCCAAGCCGAAGGGCTTAAACGTTTTCAATTCTGGGCTACGCCGGCAGAAAAAGATTATCTCAAAAAGGCTCTTGACAATTTTCGAGATAACGGAAAATCTGCAATTCCAATTCATCATGAACCTCTTGCAAAAGAGCATAATTCATTTCAAGATGAATTATTGAAAGGTGAATTTCCATCGATAAGACATAAATATCCTGCCTATACAATAGACAAGCCTTGGGATAATCTCCGTTATTGGAATAATCCTCTCCCCAAAGGTATTCTTGTTTTTGCCGATTCGCACAAGCGTGTCAAGAAATGGCGTGCGGTCAAATTAAACGGTCTCGGTGCCTTTCCCGTGCTCTGGGCCATTCGCTACGCCCTTGAGCAGCGATGCTGGTCCCTGGCACGAAAGGAAGCTCCCAGAACCCGTAAGATCGACTTCTCCAAGTTCGATGTTCAAACCGAAATCTTGCTGATGGTGGGGAATGCAAAGCTCAAGGTGGATTCATCCTTTCAGAGTTCCTCTTTGGGATTTCTAATGTATCCTATTGAAGCGGAGGCTATTACCGTATCGAGCTCTATCGTTGAAGTGATGCCGAACGACGTGTTGGTTGTGGTTGTGGATGAGCGCGGAAATCTGCTCAAGACCAATGCGGAGTGCCCTGGAAAGGATGAAATCCTTCTCTGGAAGCATGGGCAGCCAGGGCTTCGGAGGGATGAAGTAACAGGTACTTGGCATGCAGCGATGGAAGTTTTAATGCAGTTGTTGCGTAATTGAATCGTGACGGTTGGATGGTTTGTCTGAGAGACAGTCAAGATTTCTTTGCTAGAATTTTCGTTAGAGTCTGATGGGCTTTCGAGCTTGACATAATATTTTTTGGCGTTAACATTTGTAAACAGAAGACACTTGCTTGTCTCTTGTTTTTTGTGGTTAGTGCTCATTCTGATCCACAGAGAAGGTAGTGAATGAGATCGTGCTGTATCTAGGAATATATTATGAGTATCGCTCGTACATTTAAAAAAACGGTTTTTGCCTCTGCCATAACGGCTATTCTCCCCCACGTTGCCTTTGCTGCGACCATCACTGTCTCCCCTTCGTCACCTGATCAAATTTCCCTTCCCGACGCGACAGGGGTCGTCGACGAAATCCTGTTTGAAACCAACGGACAGACTGTCGAAAAGCATCTCGGTGCAAACAAAGACATCGACAAATTGACTGTTACGAATGGTTTAACCCTAGATGATCAGAGCGGAACTAGCGGGAAAATCATTTTCCATATGTCCGCCAAAGAAATCAATCTTGGAGCGACAAATTATGGCAGCGCTTGGGATAATCCGAGTTCTTGTGATAACGAGCTATATATTGAATCCAATACTCTCACTGCAAACGGTGGAACGAAAACCGCTTTTAGCCTAAATAAGGGAAGCATTGTTGATCTCGATGTGGCAGATAAAGTTAGCATCAACTCTGATTCTAAGACTGCAATTTACCTCGATGAATCATCTCAATTTGATCTTTCAGCAAAGGATATTGAAATCGTATCCGGGGTTGGAAACTCTAGTACAAGCGGCTCCATCTATGGAATCAGTGAAAGCTCATTTACAGGAAAGGCTTTAAACAATTTAACCGTAAAAAATTCTAATGGCGGTTACGCCATTAGAATTTATGGCAATGCAAACGTTGATTTGGAGACGGACAATCAACTGAGTGTAGAATCTGCTCTTGAAAAGACCGCCATCTCCATTTCGCAGAGTGATAATAAGAACGCTAGAATATCTCTAAGGGGGGGGGGTAGTTAATGTAATAGGTAATATTGAAATTGATGGCGATGCGAATACTTTATCAACGTTTACTGCTAATGCCGGGACAGATTTCGTTTTAAGAAATAAAACTAAGGCGGGCTCTCTTTTCTTAAAGGAAAAGGCTTCGGCAGAAATACATGCGCAGAGTTTTCTCATTGACAATAGCAGTACCCATGAGAAATCTGGCGGCATCGTTCTAAACGACACCTACGGGAATGGCAGTCTCTTTACTGGCACCTTCAAGAACTCCGGAACAATCAATGCCGTGACCGGCATCCACAACTCCCGTGGTACCTTTTCCCTCACCGGATCCACAACCGAACAATCTACGTTGACCATTAACGGCGGACTCGCCGGCGTAGTAGCTAAAAACAAGACAACAATCAAAGACAGTTCCCTTCATGTCAATTTGAGTTGGGATAAAGCTCCACAAGACAAATGGGGCACTCCTATTCAAAACAATGGCCTCATGGCTCTTGGCGCAATCGGCAATGACCTTTCATTGCTAAATACGGCTTCTGAAGGTAAAAGCCTGACTATTACGACAAAAAATGTCGACGTTGTTGGTCAAAAAACTAGTGGATTACTGTCTTTAATGCAAGGCAATTTATCCATAGAAAACTTCGCGGCTATAAATGTCAACGTTTCCAATCCAAGCGGGACAGCTTATGGCCTTCGTGCGGTGAGTGGCAACATAACAGCTGAAAACGGAATTACAGATATTCAAATATCAACTGAAAATGGAACCTCCGTTTATTCGTCAAGTTACGATGGCCAACAGAATGGCGACATCAAAATGGCTTCGGATAATCTGGTGCTTCAAGCCACAGGCGAAAATGGTGTTGCCATTGACGCTAATGACAACGGCTCAGTGACGTTCGGCGCCCACAAGCAATTGTGCATCACCGGAGGAAGCAAGGCTGTTTCTATTGCATCGCAACAGTCGGCTCTGACTTTGAACGCCGAAAACGCCACAGGCTTCATCAATGGCAACTGGATAGTCACCGAAGGCAGTGCTGTGGCCACGCTCGGACGTGTGAACCTGACCGGCGATTTGACGGCTTCGGACAAGGGCACTATCTCCATCTCTTCAGTTCAAACGGCGTTGAAGGGAAGCACAACGAGTGAGACCGGAACGGTGAATCTCAAGTTTGGTGAAGGTTCGACATGGAGCATGACAAAGAACTCCAGTGCTTCAGCCTTGACCTTCGCGGGTTCTACGATCGACTTTTCGACCTGGGATAAGGACGCCACATCTTCGACATACCGCACCTTGACTACCGGCGCTTTCACGGGTGAAAACAACACCCTCGTCATGAGGACGAATCTGGCCACAGAATCGGCCGATCGTGTTGATACGGACCAGTTCGTTGTTCAGAATGCAGCTGTCGGCAAGCAACTGGCCGCTCTTGGCATTGAAGGGAAGGATCTTGCGGCAGACAAAAGTCATAGCGTCAACTGGCTCATCAGTCAGGGTGCAGGATCTGACATGACGATCACCAACCGTGATGGCGGCAATAGCTTCAGCGGTCGAGGCATGGTCAGCGTCTGGAAGCTTGGATTCGTTCAGGAAGGCGACGAGGCCTTGCTGGATACAGCCGAAGGGCGTGAGCAAATTGCTTCTCAGACCAACGGACAGGGTGCCGGCAACTGGTACCTTGTCAAGCACGAATATTCAGAACCCGATCCAGACCCTAATCCTGACCCTGATCCCAATCCCGATCCGCTGCCTCCTGAAATTCAGGACAACCTGATTTTTGGCACTTCAGCTTCTCAAGCCATGGCTTGGCTTGATGACAATGAAACACTGCGTGATCGCCTTGGCGAGGTTCGCTACGGATCACAAGCGGGCGGTTGGGTTCGCGTAGATGCCCAGCAGGATCGTTTCCGTCGAGGATTCAAGCAGGAATCCTACGGCATCCTCATAGGCTATGACCGGTTGACCGAACGTCGCAACAACAGTGTATGGCTTCTGGGCGGTGCCTTTCGTTACGCCAAGGCCGATCAGGAAGGGTTAGGTGTGCACGATGCCGAGGGACAGCTTGATCAGTATGCCGTCAAACTCTATGGCACCTGGATCCATGACAAGGGCAGCTATGCGGACATCGTTCTTCAAGCAGGGCGCTACGACCAAGAGATTGAAGGTCTCGACAATGTGGGCACCGCATCCGCGAAAGCCGATTATTCAACATACGGTTTCGGCGCCTCCGTTGAAGTAGGTCACATGTTCGAGTTCGGCAATGACAAGGGCCATTACCGCAATCACTGGTTCATCGAGCCTCAGCTTGAGCTCTCCTACTTCTACGCCCAAGGCAAGGACTACACCACTTCGACTGGTCTGGCGGTTGATCAAGGCGATGCCGACTTCCTGAATGGCCGTGCCGGCATTGTTCTTGGCAAGAAGTTCGATCTGGGAGGCGAAGAAGACAACCGCTACTTCCAGATTGGCGTGACCGGCGGCATCAACCATGAGTTCATGGGTGACCAGACCATTAGTTACCGTGGTGTCGACCGTGCCGTGAAAACCGTCGAGGCAAATGCCGTTGATGGCACGCGCTTTTACTACGGATTGGTTGCCGATTGGCACTGGAACGACAAGTGGCGCGCTTTTGCAAGCATTGAGCGCGAAGAAGGTGACGGCTACACGCAGGACTACGACCTCAGTGTCGGCGTGAAGTACGCCTTCTAAGCTCATTGAAGCAGTCACAGAGTTGATTAATATTCTGGAGCAAAAGATGAAGAAAAATGTGCAGCTTTCTCTCTCGCAGAATGATCATTTTGAAGTATATGATGATTCAAGGCGCTCACGAATTGCTATTGCTGTCGCGGCGGCAATTTTATCCATGTCTGCAAATGTAAATGCTGCAGATACGTTTATAGACGCCGTTTTGCCGTCTTACTCACACGTTGTTGAGTCGGGCAATCCGGGGAATATCTCGCTTAAGTTAAATAGCGGAGATACGTTGCTGATTCAACCGACAAGCAGCACCTCGCAGGAGGTGTCGGACAGCGTTTTCCTAATCAAGTGGAAGGGTTGGGCCACTAATTCCGTCAAGCTGAACGCAGGACTCAGGGAGTGTCAGGATTTCTGTGTCTGGGGAGGTTATTCCAGGGGCAGCCCAACGAG
>ENA-OWYH01000362-OWYH01000362.1-human-gut-metagenome-genome-assembly--contig:-NODE-362-length-19691-cov-6.977694_pt1 | contig 19691 bp, 16 predicted proteins | sample MGYA00249746_ERZ652078 | MGnify/ENA primary metagenome ERZ652078 (study PRJEB26925, sample SAMN05827095) | human gut metagenome | biome: ENVO:2100002; feature: ENVO:00000062; material: ENVO:00002003... | reverse complement strand
CGTCGGCAGCGTCAGATGTGTATAAGAGACAGCTTCTATCTGTAACTTCTTGTGTGAACCTCGATCTGAATCCTCCTTCAGCCGCATCCAGTGAAAACTGGTTCTCGTCACCGGAGGAAGTTCGAATCTCATTGAACGATTTTTATCGCAGTACTTTCTTTGTTATAGAAGAAGGTTGGACGCTGGACCGTAATACGGATGACTGGGCACAACGAACCAACATTTATACCATTGCGGCAGGTTCACTGAATGCGTCTTCTACAAGTAATCCTAACATCAAGACTGTTTGGAGTTACACGTACAAGAACATTAGTCGTGCCAACCGGATTTTGGAGGCACTCGACAAACTTGAAGGCAAATATTCCACCACTGAACTGAATACGCTTCGTGCCGAAGCCCGTTTTTTCAGAGCATTTGCTTATTCACGTTTGATTACTCTTTGGGGAGATGTTCCTTTCTACGTGACTTCGATTACTCCGGAGGAAGCATTTGAGATGGGGCGTACCGACAAAGCTGTCGTTCTGAAACAAATTTATGAAGATTATGACTATGCCGCAGAAAATTTGCCGGCCGCAAATAATAATAGCGGCGCCACCCGTGTAGACAAAGGAACGGCTTATGCTTACAAGGCTCGTACCGCTCTCTATCAACACGACTACGGGACTGCCGCAAAGGCTGCGCAAGACTGTATGGATCTGGAAGTATATGACTTGGCCCCTGATTATGGAGAACTTTTCCGCGACAAGACAAGAGGAAGCAAAGAAGTTATCTTCTCTGTTGCTCACTCAAGCGACCTTGAGTTGGATGAAAACGGTAAACCTACTACACAGGCTATCGGTTCCTTCATTGCCCGTTCGGCAGGCGGTACACATAATGCACAACCTTCGTGGGAACTTCTTGCTGTCTACGAAATGACGAATGGCAAGACGATTGATGAACCGGGCAGTGGCTTTGATCCTCACGATCCATTTGCCAACCGCGATCCCCGTTGCCTGGAAACATTTGCTGCTCCCGGCAGCCGTATCTATGGTATTGAGTGGAACCCTGCGCCAAACGCACTCGAAGTAATGGACTATACGCAAAATCGCATGATTACAAACAAAGATTCCAAAGGCGGTTCGGATGCTTCCAACTGTGCTTACAATGGTTGCTGCCTGCGCAAAGGCGCGCAAGAGTCATGGCGTACTACTTTGTATAACGACAACCCCGTCATTCTCATGCGTTATGCCGATGTCTTGTTGATGTATGCCGAAGCTAAGATTGAACTGGGGGAGATTGACGCTACTGTCCTTGCTTGCATCAACGATGTCCGTGCCCGTGCTTATGGCACCACCCGTACACAAACCAACGACTATCCGTCCATTACGACAACCGATCAGGCAGCATTGCGCAAAGTGCTCCGTCGTGAGCGTCGTGTGGAGTTTGCATGGGAAAATCTGCGCTATTTCGATTTGCTTCGTTGGCATCAGTTTGAGAATGCTTTCGGACACAATATGTACGGATTTACCCGTACAGCCAACAGGGCAAAGGAATACTTTGCGGCAGGCAACTGGTTTTGGCCGGAGACTCCGACATTTGACAAAGATGGATTTCCTTCTTTTGAAGCGATGGCCGACGGAACCTATATCGTCCAGCATGGTGAACGTAAGTATGATGAGAAGATTTATTTGTGGCCATTGCCAAGTGATGATGTATTGATAATGAATGGCAAACTTGTTCAAAATCCAGGGTACTAACTTTATTAAATAAATGATATTATGAGCATTGGAGAAATTTTATTGCGCAGCCGCTATCAACCATTGAAAAGGGTGTTGAGCTATGATGTATTCAACACCGGCTTTAACGGTTGGATGACATTGATGCCTAACTTTACGGAATATCCCGATTTTGATGTTCCCAAGACATTGGTCAATAAAGACCAGTGGCCACCGGTCATGCTTAGTTCCGCTACTTTCAGGTATCCGGGCACTCACGGGGCAATGTCCGGCACTTACTCTCTTAAACTTTCGACAAGACCTGTTGCCGCTCCTTACACGGAGATTCCGGCGGAAGGTTGTCTGGGACATGCCATTAAGCGGCTTTCGTTCTCTCGTCCGGGCTGCAAATATTTGCAGATAGAATGTTGGTTTACATACACGGCGGAGCAGGATGTGGTGGATGGCGGTGACCGTCCGCAACCGGGTTTGCATGAGAGTTCTATCCGCGATTTTGGTATGGGATTCGATGTACAGGAGGGTGGAAAACGTTACCATGTAGGAATTCGCTATCTCAATGCAGTAGATGGCAAATTAATGCAGAAGTGGCAGTATGAACATTCCAATGAAGACATAACCGACCGCGATTGGGCTTATGGACTTGACGGAGACTGGTGTAAGAGGGGAGTCGATCCCTGGTGGTTCGGCCGCCGTTATCCTAATGGCGACCACGATGGGTTCAAGGATTTGAAAGATGGTCATCAGAAACTCATTTACAATGAGACCGACTGTAAACTCAATTGGCAATACATGCGTCTGAAACTTGATACAGAGCTTCGTGAATATGTAGAGTTCCAATGTCAGGACAAAATTTGGGATATGCGTGGCATTGCAGTCGATACCGTTGACGGATATGGACGCATCGACAATCTTATCAATCCTCTTTTTTGGGTGGGTACTGATACCAATCGTCGTGTATTCTTTTATATAGATTCTGTTGTTGTTTCACAAGAATAAAAGGAGGAATGTAATATATGAAAATGTTTAATGATTCCCATCTTGAGGTAAAGAAGTTCTTTAAAGGTACTTTCTTCACTCATCCTTACGAGGCTGGTTGGGCAGATGAGGCTATATTCTTTGTTATGGTTGAGAAAATAGAAGGAGATCCCGTATTCGAAGGTCGTGTACAACTATCGCAAGACGGTATACATTGGGCTGACGACGGTAGTGATCCTGTAATCTTCAAAGGACTTGGCCAACATATTATAAAGGTAAATTCAAATTTTGGTAATTATATTCGTCTTGCCGTCAGCATTGAAGGCGGAGAGATGTTTTTAAATCTTCATATAGCATGCAAAGGTTAATATTTATACTTAGTCTGTTCATTCTTGCGATTGTAGGATGCAGCTCCAATGAGTCTCACTCATTTTTGATTCGTCCGGATGGAGGTGGGGAAGATGCTGCCACTGAAATAGAGGTAGGTAAAACGATTCCTGCCTGGCAGGAGGGTGTGATGGATATTCATTTCATCAATACGACTACCGGTGAAAGCATGTTTGTAATATTCCCGGATGGTACGCAAATGCTTATTGATGCCGCAAGTTCGAGTGTTACGACCAACTCTAATAGTAATACGACCAACACCGGTATCCGTAGCCGTTGGGATCCGACTCTGACTTCTACCCGTGGTTCACAGATTATAACTGATTACATTCGTAAGTGTATGGTATGGACAGGTAACAGTACGATTGATTATGCCGTACTTACCCACTTCCATAATGACCACTTCGGCGGTTATACTTCTTCTTTGCCAAAATCAGCTAATTCCAGTACTTATTCGTTGATAGGTTTTGCCGAGATTTTCGATAATTTCAAGATTGGTACGCTTCTCGATCGTGGCTATCCCGATTATAACTATCCGTTCAATATGGCGACAATGGCAGACAATGCTCCAAGTTGCAGCAACTATATCAATGCAGTGAAATGGCATGTCGCCAATCAAAAGTTCGATGCTGCGATATTCAAAGCAGGGGCGAATGATCAGATCGTTCAGAAGTATAATCCTGCAAAGTATCCTACTGCAAAGGTGCAAAACGTGGCAGTGAATGGAGAGATCTGGACAGGTTCGGGCACTACCACAAGGAAGACATTCCCTGAACTCTCGGAGATTACATACGAAAACAGTAAGAACATTACCTCCAGTGACAATTGTCCGCCGGAGAATATTACCAGTTGTGTGATGAAAGTTTCGTATGGTAACTTTGACTTCTTTGCCGGTGGTGACCTTCAGTATAACGGACGTTCGAGTCATGCGTGGAAAGATGCCGAACTGCCCTGTGCAAAAGCAGTGGGTCAGGTGGAACTATTGAAAGCTAACCATCACGGTGTAACCAACACCAATCAGGTAGATGCTCTGAAAGCACTCAATCCACAAACGATTGTTGTCAATTCGTGGGTAGATTGTCATCCCCGTACCGATATACTGAATTCGATGGAGACAACACTCCCTGCGTGTGACATGTTTATCACTAACTTCTGGCAAGGCGATCGCCCCAGCGGAGTAGACGACCGGGTTACGGCGGAAGAGGCTGCGAGAGTAAAGGGATATGATGGACATATTGTAGTTCGTGTGACCGATGGGGGAAACAAATATAGAGTTGTGACAATCACAGATTCTGACGGGGCAATGACTGTTAAGACTATTTCCGGTCCATATACAAGCAGATAATGAATACAAAATATTATGATGTAATAGTAGCAGGTGCAGGTCCTGCCGGGATATGTGCGGCTGTAGCCGCCGCCCGGCAAGGAGCACGTGTTGTTCTTATCGAAAGATACGGAGTCATCGGAGGTAACCTGACCGCCGGGTATGTCGGCCCTATTCTCGGTAGTGTAAGCAAGAACACGATGCGCGATGAGGTTTGTGCTATTCTTGGCGTCGAAGACAATGACTGGATTGGCGAGCATGGAAATGCTCACGATTTCGAAGAGGCAAAACTTACATTGGCAGAATTTGTCGCCAGGGAAAAGAACATCGATGTCTTTTTGCAATGTTGTGTGTCGGATGTTATTCGTGACGGAAAGGTGGTAAAAGGCATTAAGTGTGCAAGTAACGAGGGGACGCTCTGTTTTGAAGCCGCGGTTACGATTGATTGTACCGGTGATGCCATAGTATCTTTTCTTGCCAGTGCAAAAATAGAAAAAGGACGTGCTGACGGACTCATGCAGCCTGTAACCCTTGAATACACCATTGACGGCGTAGATGAATCGAAAGGAATTATCTGTATTGGAGATGTAGACAATGTCCAATTGAATGGCGAGTGTTTTCTTGATTGGTGTAAAAAGAAAGCCGATGAGGGCAAACTTCCCCGGATGCTTGCTGCCGTGCGTTTGCATCCGTCGGTCAGACCGGGTTGCCGTCAGGTAAATACGACACAAGTCAATAGGGTGGATATAACTTCGGTAAGCTCTATTTTCGCCGCCGATCTTGAACTTAGGCAACAGATACGCCTCCTGACTCAATTCTTGAAAGAAAATTTGCCGGGTTACGAAAATTGTAGAGTGATCGGAAGCGGTACAACAACCGGAGTGCGCGAAAGCCGCAGGGTGATGGGCGACTATGTGATCGATGCCGATGAGATGGCGGAAGGCTGCCGTTTTGCCGATGTGGTGGTACATAAAGCATTGTTCATTGTCGATATACATAATCCTGACGGAGCCGGACAGGCGGAACCGACCATACAATATTGCAAACCATACGATTTGCCGTATCGTTGTTTTCTCCCGTTGGGCTTGGAAGGGCTTTTGGTGGCGGGACGGTGCATATCGGGTACTCACAGAGCTCACGCTTCCTATCGTGTCATGAGTATTTGCATGGCGATGGGAGAGGCTGTTGGCATTGCCGCTGCCATGAGTGCGTCGCAGCATTGTACTCCGCGGGCTCTCGATGTAGGAGAGTTGCAGAAACGGCTTGAGTCGTTAGGCGTAGAGCTGTTCGATTAACGTAGAACATAATCATACTTTAAATTTATAGAGCATACTTATGAAAAAGATCTATTTGTCTGTCGTGTGCTTACTGATCTCTATTCCCCTTATCGCCCAGTTGTATGTAGAGCCGGAGAAAGAGGTAGAGTGCTCTGTCTTCCTGGCAAAGGAAGGACGGGGGCGGGCACAGCAAGGACTTGAAATATGGGATGATTACATATTCTCGTGCGAGGATGGAGGACACGTGAATATCTATGATTTCAAAAGTGCCGATCCGAAACCTGTGGCAGGCTTTGAGTTGGCGTCCTCCCATCCGGACAACCATGTAAATAATGTATGCTTTGGCGTCGAGACAAAACGCGGAGCATCGTTTCCTCTCTTGTATATCACAAACGGGAAGGTGGGAAGCGAGTTGGAATGGCTGTGTTTTGTGGAGAGCATCACCCGTCGTGGAAAACGTTTTAGCAGCGAAATCGCACAGACAATTGAACTCGATGGCTCGAAGTGGGCGGAGAAAGGGTATGTCTCCATCTTTGGAGCGCCAAGCTGGCTGGTTGATCGGGAACGGGGCTTTATATGGATATTCTCGGCGCGTAAACGTACTGTGGCGAAGGTGACAAAGCATGCATGGGAAAACCAGTATGTCGCCACCAAATTCCGCATACCGTCGTTGAGTGAGGGGGCAAAGGTGCGCCTCGACGAAAATGACATTCTCGATCAGGTGGTGTTCCCCTATGAGGTATGGTTCACACAAGCGGGCTGTATGCATGATGGTAAAATCTATTTCTGCTTCGGAGTTGGGAAACAGGATGACAGCCGTCCTTCCTGCATCCGGGTGTACGATACGGATAGGCGGACAATTACTGCCCGGTACAATGTGCAGGAACAGGTTATTTACGAACCGGAAGATATTGTGGTTAAAGACGGGGTTATGTATGTCAATACCAATACGAATGCGAAAAAGACGTCTGATCTTCCTTGCATATTCAAACTCTCTCTTCCGAAAGAAAAGCCGGTGACCGAAAATTCTCTCGACGAGATACGCAGGGATCCGGAACGTGCGGGGGGCGTGTATTATGTGACCGATCTTTCACATCCGGTTACGCCGGTGCCTAAAGGATATACGCCTTTCTATATAAACGGCTATTTCCGTCACGGAGCGCGTCAGATAGACGATGAGGTGACTTATCCTGCCATATACGGCGTATTGGAGAAAGCTCATGCCACAAACAACCTTACCGATTTTGGGAAAGCCCTGTACGAACGTCTTGAACCGTTCAAGAAGAATGTGTTTTACAAAGAAGGCGATCTGACACAAATCGGTTATCGGCAGACAAGGGAGATAGGCCGGAGGATGGTACAAAACTATCCGGAAGTATTTGAAGACCATCCCTATTTGAAGACTAACGCAACGAATGTGCTTCGGGTGGCGGCCACCATGCAATCTGTAAATTCGGGTATTTTGTCGCTACGTCCCGGGCTTGAGTGGGCGGAGATAGACAATTCCCGTTCGTTCCTTACCACACTGAATCCATACGGTAACGTATGTCCCGACAGGAGTCCGCTTGATAAGTATATACTCGGTAAAGAAAACAGTTGGTATAAAAAATATCGTTCATATATAGATGAAAAGTTGGATGTGGATGCTTTTTTTACAAGACTGTTTATAGACGTAACACAAGTAGAAAGTGAGTATGACAAGTACGACCTGATCCATCGTTTCTGGTTAATGGCATCGCTGATGCAATGTCTCGACCGTCAAGTGCCTATATGGGATATTTTTACAGAAGAGGAAATATTGGCTTGGGCAGAAATCGAGAACTATAAGTATTTTGCGCAGAAAGGTCCTGAACCGGTATCTCACGGGCGTAGTTGGGGACTTGCATCCCGCACGTTACGCCATTTGTTAGACGAATCTGCCGAAGATCTGGTTCGTAAGCGTCATGGTATCAATCTCAACTTCGGACACGATGGCGTTCTGATGGCTGTCTTGACAAATCTGCAAGCCGGAACGTGGGCGCGGGAGGCTAGTAATTCCAAAGAAGCGTTGCAGAGTTGGAAGTATTGGGATATTCCGATGGGGGCGAACCTTCAGATGATCTTTTACCAATCAAAAGACAATCCGGACGTTTTAGTTAAGTTTATGCTGAATGAAAAAGACCTCCGGTTGCCGTTGGAAGCGGTTGAAGCATCTTATTACAAATGGAATGAGGTTTATAAATTCTATATAGAACATTGCGACAAGGTGGAAAAATCACTTGCCGAAACATTGAAATTATCGTATGAAGACTTTTAATTATAATCGTGCTGAAATAAAGGCCGGAATAGTACATTTCGGCGTTGGAAACTTCCATCGTGCACATCTCGAAGCTTACACAAATCTATTACTTGAAGATCCGTCACAGAGATGCTGGGGGGTATTCGGAGCCATGATTATGCCTACGGACGGGGTATTGTTCAACGCCCTCAAGAAAGACGACGGCATATATCAGTTGACGACATGCAGCCCTTCCGGCGAACAGGATAGTATGCTGATTGGTTCGCTTGTAGAACTGGCATGGGGGGAAATAGATAGTGAGCCTATCATCGCTAAAATAGCATCGGAGGAGATAAAAATCATCTCTCTCACCATTACCGAAGGGGGATATAAGGTTGATTTTAACCAATCGCGCAGTGTGTTCTGGTATGTAGCCGAAGGACTTAAACGTCGGATGGAGAAAGATTTGCCGATTACGATTCTTTCGTGTGACAACATGCAGATGAACGGCAATGCCGCCAAATGTGCGTTTATGTCATACTTTGAAGCGAAATATCCCGAGGTGGCAGCGTGGGCGAAAAAGAAAGTGACGTTCCCGAATTCGATGGTGGATAGAATCACTCCCGTAACAAAACCGGGTAAGGTTACAGATGTGTGTTGTGAAGACTTTATACAATGGGTGATTGAAGATAATTTCATTGCAGGCCGTCCTGCATGGGAGAAGGTGGGAGTTACATTCACCCATGATGTGACCCCGTATGAAATCATGAAATTAAGTCTTCTCAATGCGTCACATACTCTTCTTTCTTATCCTGCCTATATGGAAGGATTCAGGAAGGTCGATGTTGTAATGGCAGACGAGAGGTATCGTGCGATGATAAAGCTGTTTATGAACAGGGACGTTACTCCTTATGTTCCGGTTCCCGAGGGCGTTGACCTTGAAGCGTATAAAGACCAGCTTATCGAACGATTTTCAAACAAGGCGATCAGCGATCAGGTATCACGGCTTTGCGGCGATGGCATTGCTAAGTTTGCGGTTTATGTGGTACCCATACTCAAACAGATGTTGCAGGATGGGAAGGATATTTCGATAGAGGCTTTCCTGATAGCTGTTTATTGCAAATACCTGATAGGTGCGCGCACCGAGTCCGGTGAAAATATAGCTATCTCCGAACCTCACATCACCCCGGCGGACAGGAAGTTGATTTCGGGAGGATCGCCGGCCGAGTTCTTGAAAATATCACCTTTTGTGTCATTGGGACTGGACAAATATCCTGTGTTTATGGAAAAGTATGAGCAGTTTTATGCTATGCAGGTAGCGGAAGGGTTGAAGGTCTTATTACAGTAAACAACTAAAAAATAGAAGGCAATGAAGAAGTTTTTCATAACGGTTGTTCTGTCGCTTTCGTGCGTATTGTCGGTTTCGGCACAAAAACAGGCGGAGGCGTCAACGCTTAACCTGATAGGTAAGTCGTTTGAATCGACTCCCAATCCGTATCATAGAGTCGATACATTGGTTTATAAAGGTTTTAACAGGACGGAGAATCGACAACTCCGTTGCTCTGCCGGTATGGCTGTGTTGTTTAAAACGAACACACGTAATATACAGATTACGACCAAGTGGGGATATGTATATTCGAGCCATTCAACCATGCCGATCTCTTATAAAGGATATGATCTTTATATCAAAAATGCAGACGGTCAATGGCAGTATGCGGCAAGCGGTTCATTGAAAGCGTATAAGGGCGAGAAAACCGAGACATTCACGCTCATTGAGAATATGGATGGTACGATGCACGAATGTATGATGTATATGCCGATGTATTCGGAGGTCATTTCTTGTAAGATAGGGATAGATGACGATGCTGTTATCGAACCGTTGAAGTCCGATTTTCGTCACAGGATAGCGGTATATGGCTCTTCGTTTACGCAGGGAGTGAGCACGGATCGATCCGGTATGAGTTATCCCATGCAATTTATGCGTAATACAGGTCTTCAAGTCGTGTCGCTCGCAACAAGCGGACGTTGCCTGATGCAACCTTACATGCTCGACGTTCTTGCGGAAGTCAAGGCTGATGCCTTTATATTCGATACTTTTTCAAATCCTGACGCAGAACTGATAAGAGAGCGCCTGATGCCGTTTATCGATCGGCTTATAGCGGCACATCCGGCTACTCCGTTGATATTTCAGCGTACTATCTATCGTGAACGACGTTCATTCGATACAGTTCTTGATGCGAAAGAACGGGCTAAGGCGGCAACCGTAGAGGAGTTGTTTGCGAAAATCCTCACGAACCCGAAATATAAAGACGTTTATCTGATTACGCCTGATGCTTCCGATGCGCATGAGACATCGGTCGACGGAACTCATCCAAGTAGTTATGGATATGCACTTTGGGCGAAGTCAATAGAGACTCCGGTAATAGAAATTTTAAGTAAATATGGTATAAAATGAGACAAGCGGTATTAGTAGAACCAAAACATATTGAATTTCGCGAGGTTGAGGCGCCTAAGGCGTCGGACCTGAAAGAACATCAGGTACTTCTGAATATTAAGAGAATTGGTATTTGTGGAAGTGAGATACATTCTTATCACGGATGTCATCCGGCAACTTTCTATCCGGTAGTTCAGGGGCATGAATATTCGGCAGTGGTAGTCGCTACGGGGACGGCGGTTACGATCTGCAAGGCGGGTGACGTTGTCACCGCACGTCCGCAACTTGCGTGTGGGAAGTGCAAGCCTTGTCAGCGGGGAGAGTATAATATTTGTGAGGAGCTAAGAGTGCAAGCCTTTCAGGCAAATGGAGCTGCGCAAGACTTTTTTGTGGTTGATGATGACAGGATTGCGGTGTTGCCTGAAGGTATGTCACTTGATTATGGGGCTATGATAGAACCGGTGGCAGTAGCTGCGCATGCAACCATGCGTGGCGGGGACTTGAAAGGTAAGAATGTGGTTGTATCGGGTGCCGGAACGATCGGTAACCTCGTGGCGCAGTTCGCTAAGGCAAGAGGAGCCAAACGGGTTCTTATTACCGATGTAAGTGATTTCAGACTTGAAATAGCTCGTAAATGTGGTATAGTAGATACGCTCAATGTAGCTAAGACATCACTCAAAGAAGGAGCGAAGAGGCTTTTCGGGGATGAAGATTTTCAAGCTGCGTTTGAGGTTGCCGGAGTTGAGTCGAGTATTCGTTCGCTTATGGAGTGTATTGAAAAAGGGAGTACTATCGTTGTAGTGGCGGTATTTGGCAAGGATCCGTCGCTTGATATGTTCTATTTGGGAGAGCACGAACTGAAGGTGAACGGAACGATGATGTATCGCCATGAAGATTATCTTACGGCTATCGATCAGGTAAGTTTGGGAGCTATCCGTCTCGAACCGCTTATTTCAAATCATTTTCCGTTCGAGCAGTATGACAAGGCATATAAATTTATAGACGAGAATAGTGCAACATCCATGAAAATAATTATTAAACTATAAAACCATGAAAATAATAGGTATAGGAGAAGTTGTTTGGGATTGCTTCCCGGAAGGTAAGAGACTTGGCGGAGCGCCTATCAATTTCTGTTTTTTTGCAAAGGAGTTGGGAGCAGAATCATATCCCGTTACGGCAATAGGTGGCGACGAACTCGGTGATGAAACATTTACGGTGCTTAAAGAGACCGGACTTGATTTAGGATATATTTCCCGTAATATTTTGCCGACAGGTAAAGTGCTTGTGTCGTTGAATGAGGCCGGTGTACCGCAATATGAGATTGTTGAGAATGTTGCTTGGGATGCTATCGAGTGTAGTCCTGCGACCATGAAACTTGTCAGCGATGCAGATGCTGTTTGTTGGGGCTCTTTGGCACAACGAAGTGAAAAGTCACGTGCTGCAATCTTGAGACTCATAGATGCCGTGCCGGATACCTCTTTGAAGGTGTTTGATATTAATATCAGGCAACATTTTTATTCGACAGACTTGATTGTGGAGTCCTTGCAAAAGGCAAATGTCCTCAAATTGAATGAAGACGAATTGCCGTTATTGATCTCTCTTCTTTCCCTTTCGACTGATTTTGTGGAAGCTATCGCAGAACTCATTGCTCGTTTTTCGCTCAAGTATGTTATATTCACACAAGGGGCAGTACGTAGTGGCATATATGATGCAAGTGGGGAAGTGTCATCCATAAACACACCTAAAGTCGAGGTGGCCGATACTGTAGGTGCAGGCGACTCGTTTACTGCTACCTTTGTTGTGAATATACTTAGAGGGGCGTCGGTCGCTGAATCACACCGCAAAGCGGTAGATGTATCGGCATATACTTGTACACAAAGGGGGGCTATTAATCCGTTGCCGGATAGTAAAAAGTAATCTCTTTTGATTGCATTTTATAGATAACTCCAGTTAAATAGTTATTTTTGCAGAAATAACTGATTTTTACGAAATAAAGGAACCCATGTTGAAAATATTAGTAACCTACGCCGTACAAGGCGAATTTGTAGAACTTAAATGGCCGGATATAGAACCTTACTACGTTCGTACAGGTATTGGTAAAGTTAAATCAGCCTTTCATTTGGCAGAGGCAATCCGTCAGGTACAACCGGACTTGGTGCTCAATATCGGAAGTGCCGGAACAGTCAATCATCAGGTAGGAGATATTTTTGTATGTCGCAAGTTCATAGACCGTGATATGCAGAAAATGAAAGAGTTCGGATTGGAGTGTGAGATCGATTCATCAGCTTTGCTCGAAGAAAAAGGTTATTGCACGCATTGGACAGAAGATGGGATCTGTAATACGGGAGATGGCTTCCTCACCGAGTTGACTCACGTTAGCGGAGATGTTGTAGATATGGAAGCATACGCACAGGCATTTGTCTGCCGTTCAAAAGAAATCCCGTTTATTTCCGTGAAATACGTGACTGACATAATTGGTCAGAACTCCGTGAAACATTGGGAAGATAAACTTGCCGATGCACGGCAGGGACTATCACACTATTTCAATGTCTTGAAAGAAAGAATATGATAAGTGACTCCTGCGGCTATCAATCCCAGGAGAATCTTTACCCATATAAAAGGAATCAGGAAGAAAATGCAATAAAGCATCGTTCCCCACATTAATACGAGAGAAATTATTTTGGCACGGAGAGGAATCGCCTTGTTTTCGCGGAAATTGCGGATATAAGGACCGAAGTGCCGATGATTGAGCAGCCAGTTATATAATCGGGGTGACCCTTTGAAATAAAGGGCAGCGGTGAGCAATAGAAAAGGGGTAGTGGGCAGTAGCGGCAGAAAGATGCCGAGAATGCCGAGCGCAAGGGAAATACTACCTAAAACAATATATAGAGTTTTCATGCGGCAAAGATAGTGCAAAAAAAGGGAAAAAATAACACTCTTTGCTGGATGAAAACTCTATTTTATATTACCTTTGCCGTTGCATCGAGGTGACATTAGATGCGTGTAACTATTAAAATACATACACTCATGTTTACAGTAATCAAACGCATGGAGATCTCGGCTTCTCATAAGCTGGTACTCCCGTATCGCAGTAAATGCGCCAGTTTACACGGTCACAACTGGATTATCACCGTCTATTGCCGTTCTATGCGGCTCAACTCCGAAGGAATGGTGGTAGATTTCACCCGCATCAAGGAAGTGGTCACGGAGAAACTCGACCATCAAAATCTGAACGAAGTACTCCCATTTAATCCCACAGCGGAGAATATTGCCCGGTGGGTATGCAAACAGATTCCTCAATGCTATAAAGTAGAAGTGCAGGAATCGGAAGGAAACATTGTCATCTACGAGAAAGATTCCGGCAGCGCAGAAGGACAAGAATAGCAAACCAAACAAATTTTGATGATGAGAAAGATTAATGAAATCTTTTACAGCTTGCAGGGCGAAGGCTACCATACCGGAACTCCGGCCATCTTCGTCCGTTTTTCCGGCTGCAACCTGAAATGTGACTTTTGCGACACACAACACGAAGAAGGAAAAATGATGACCGACGATGAAATAATCGCCGAAGTGAAAAAATATCCTGCCGTCACCGTTGTCCTTACGGGCGGCGAGCCTTCCTTATGGATAGACGATGAATTGATCGACCGTTTGCACCAGGCAGGCAAATATGTGACCATCGAAACCAACGGTACACGCCCCCTGCCGGCAGCTATCGACTGGGTGACCTGCTCCCCCAAACAAGGGGCGAAACTTGCTATCGACCGGATGGATGAAGTGAAAGTGGTCTATGAAGGACAAGATATAAGTATTTTTGAACTACTTCCGGCCGAACATTTTTTCCTCCAGCCTTGTTCTTGTAATAACACTGCTTCAACAGTGGACTGTGTAATGCGACATCCCAAATGGAGACTCAGCCTGCAAACACACAAATTAATCGACATCCGTTGAACAAAATAGACGGGTGATGCGGAAGAAGCTTAAATTATTACAAAATATAGTATGAAAGTAGGTTTGTTTATTCCTTGTTATATCAATGCTATTTACCCCAATGTGGGAGTGGCATCGTATAGACTATTGAAAAGTTTGGGAGTAGACGTCGATTATCCGTTGGATCAGACTTGTTGCGGACAACCGATGGCAAATGCCGGTTTTGAAGATGAATCGATGAAATTGGCACTCCGTTTTGACGATCTGTTTCGGGAATACGATTACATCGTCGGTCCTTCCGCCAGTTGTGTGGCATTTGTGAAAGAGAATCATCCGGGCATCTTGGAGAAAGAAGGACATGTTTGTCAGAGTGCGGGAAAGATTTATGATATTTGTGAGTTCATTCACGATGTCTTGAAACCTTCCAAAATACCTGCACGCTTTCCTCATAAAGTCAGTATTCACAATAGCTGTCATGGGGTACGCGAACTGTTGATTTCCGCTCCCACCGAACTGAACATCCCTTATTACAATAAATTGCGTGACCTGCTCAATCTGGTAGAAGGCATCGAAGTATTCGAGCCCAGCCATATTGACGAGTGTTGCGGCTTTGGCGGAATGTTTGCGGTGGAAGAGCAGGCAGTCTCCGTCTGCATGGGGCGTGATAAGGTAAAAGATCACATCGCTACCGGAGCCGAGTATATTGTCGGAGCGGACAGTTCCTGCCTGATGCACATGCAAGGTGTCATCAAACGGGAGCATCTGCCTATTCAGATTATCCATATTGTAGAAATTCTAGCGTCGCAATCATGAGTACAAAACATTCAAAGGCTGCCGAAAAGTTCTTGCAGGACAGCAAGATGGCAGCATGGCATAATGAAACCCTTTGGATGGTCCGTGCCAAAAGGGACAAGATGAGCAAGGAAGTTCCCGAATGGGAAGAGTTGCGCAACAAGGCTTGCGAGTTGAAACTATACTCCAACAGCCACCTCGAAGAACTTCTGCTGGAGTTTGAGAAGAATGCTACCGCCAACGGCGCCATCGTACATTGGGCAAAAGATGCCGATGAATACTGCGCCATCGTCTACGAAATACTGAATGAGCATAACGTCCACCATTTCATCAAGAGCAAATCCATGCTCGCCGAAGAGTGTGGATTGAATCCTTTCCTGATGGAGCGTGGCATCGATGTCGTAGAGTCCGATTTGGGCGAACGCATCCTGCAACTGATGCATCTCGAACCGAGCCACATCGTATTGCCTGCCATCCACATCAAACGGGAACAGGTAGGCGAACTATTCGAAAAGGAGATGGGCACGGAAAAGGGAAACTTTGATCCTACCTACCTGACTCATGCCGCACGTAAGAACCTGCGTCATCTCTTCCTCAATGCCGAAGCCGCTATGACAGGCGCCAACTTTGCCGTCGCCTCAACCGGTGACATTGTGGTCTGCACCAATGAAGGAAATGCCGATATGGGTACTTCCTACCCGAAACTGAACATTGCCGCTTTCGGTATGGAAAAGATTGTCCCGGATCTGGACGCGTTAGGCGTGTTCACCCGATTACTCGCCCGTTCGGCCACCGGACAACCGGTGACAACATATACCTCTCATTACCGCCGTCCCCGCGAAGGCGGTGAATATCATATTATCATCGTAGACAACGGCCGGAGTGCCTTACTGTCCAAGCCCGATCATATCAAGACACTGAACTGTATTCGTTGCGGTGCGTGCATGAACACCTGCCCGGTGTACCGCCGGAGTGGAGGCTACTCTTATACGTACTTCATCCCCGGACCTATTGGCATCAACTTGGGTATGGCCCACGCTCCGGAGAAGTATTATGATAATCTTTCGGCCTGTTCTTTGTGTATGTCCTGTTCCGATGTCTGTCCGGTGAAAGTAGATTTGGCAGAACAGATTTACAAATGGCGTCAGGATTTGGACGGACTGGGGAAAGCCAATACGGGAAAGAAGATCATGTCCGGTGGTATGAAGTTCCTGATGGAGCGTCCGGCATTGTTCAACGCAGCCTTGTGGGCAGCCCCGGTGGTAAATGGCCTGCCTCGTTTCATGAAATACAACGATCTCGACGATTGGGGAAAGGGGCGTGAACTGCCGGAATTTGCCAGCGAGTCGTTCAATGAAATGTGGAAGAAAAACAAAGTACAGGGAAAGGAGGAATCCAAATGAGCAGCAGAGAAGAAATATTAGCCAGCATCCGCCAGCATACGCAGACGCGTTATGATAAACCGGATATTGCGGATATGAAACGATTGTCATATCCTGACAAAATAGAACAGTTCTGTGCAATCAGCCGTGCAGTGGGTGGTACAGCAGTTGTATTGGGTGAAGGGGAAGATGTGAATACAGTCATAAGACGGACTTATTCGGATGCTATGCGCATTGCTTCCGTATTGCCGGATATTTCCTGCGCTACGTTCAATCCCGATAATTTGGATGATCCGAAAGAGTTGGACGGCACAGATGTTGCCGTAGTGAAAGGAGAAATCGGAGTAGCCGAAAACGGAGCCATCTGGATACCGCAGACGGTGAAATATAAAGCAATCTATTTTATTTCGGAGAAGTTGGTCATTCTGCTCGACCGGAATAAAATTGTAGATACCATGTATGACGCCTACCGCGAACTGGACGGACAGGAATATCAGTTCGGAACGTTCATCTCCGGTCCGTCAAAGACTGCTGATATTGAGCAGGCTTTAGTGATGGGAGCGCATGGGGCACGAGCCGTGTTAGTGATATTAACCTAATGTTTCCGTGTTGATTATTCTAAAATAAATTTGGTTTCAAAACAATGGAGTTTTATATTTGTTAGTACAAACGAAATGGAGACTCCGTTGACGCTGTAAAAACAGAGGCTCTATTGATAAGAAATAGAGCCTTTGTTTTATATAAACAGAGCTTCCGTTTGATGTAAATAGAGGCTCTGTTTGGATAAAGTCCGGCTTCCATCTGATGTAATAGAGTCTTTGGGAGAATATAGTCGAATCTCCTTTGATGTAAATAGGATATCTGTTTCTGTTTGTCCATAGTAGATAAATGAATTTGTAGGATAAGAGTAGTAAAACGTTTAATTATAAATTATATGTATGCCAATAAAGTAAAGAAAATAGCCGCCGTCCATGACCTTTCGGGAATGGGGCGCGTATCTCTGACCGTCGTCATTCCTATTCTTTCATCCATGGGGTTTCAGGTCTGTCCGCTTCCTACGGCTGTGTTATCCAATCATACGCAATATCCCGGTTTCTCCTTCCTCGACCTGACGGACGAAATGCCGAAGATTATTGCCCAATGGAAGAAATTGGAGGTAGAGTTCGACGCTATCTATACCGGATACTTGGGTTCTCCGAGACAAATTCAGATTGTTTCTGATTTTATCAGGGACTTTCGTCGGCCGGACAGCCTGATCGTTGCCGATCCGGTGTTGGGAGATAACGGACGATTATACACCAACTTTGATGGAGAGATGATAAAAGAGATGCGCCACTTAATCACGAAAGCAGATGTGATTACCCCCAATCTGACGGAACTGTTTTATTTATTGGATAAACCCTATAAAGCAGATAACACGGATGAAGAACTGAAAGAATATCTTCGTCTTTTGTCCGACAAAGGTCCGCAAGTGGTTATCATCACCAGTGTTCCTGTACATGATGAGCCTCATAAAACATCTGTCTATGCATATAACCGTCAGGGAAACCGCTACTGGAAAGTGACCTGCCCTTATCTGCCTGCACATTATCCCGGCACGGGCGATACTTTTACCAGTGTCATCACCGGTTCTTTGATGCAGGGAGACAGTCTGCCGATGGCGTTGGACCGTGCCACACAGTTTATCCTGCAAGGTATCCGTGCCACTTTCGGGTATGAATATGATAACCGCGAGGGTATTCTATTGGAGAAAGTGCTTCATAATTTGGATATGCCAATACAGATGGCTAGTTACGAACTGATTTAAGATAGGCTTTGTGTTGTTATTACTATGCCAATAGGTTGGCACAACAATGCCACCTTGTTTGCATGTCTGTGCCACTGTGTTGGCACAAATGTGCCTTCTTATTGGTATTTATTAAGTTCAGAATCGTACTGTTACTCTTGCCGGGAGTTTTCCACTTGTCCACTTAGGCCCTTCTTTGACAAGCCGGATGGCTTCTTTATCTGCGAATTCACATAATCCATGAATAACAGTGATATTTTGCGGCTTTCCTTCTTCATCAACAAAGAAAGAAAGGACTACCTCCCCTTTAATATCTTTACAGTTATCATCCGTTGGACGAACGAGATTCTCTTTCAGGTATTTTTGATAGCTACGTTTACCGATGACAGGTTGCGGAGTAATCTCTTTCTTTGCCTGTTCCTTAACCGTCACAACATTTCCGGTAGTTGTTGACTTCTTATTTTTCTTAGCGCCGTATCCCACTACCACCACTTCATTGAGTGCCTGTTTGTTTTCGTTCATGGCAATGAGCATCGTCCGGCTGGTATCTACCCGGATTTCTACCGGATCATATCCGATATATTCAGCTGTCAATCGTTTCTTATCATCCTTTTTGACTAACGAAAATTCTCCATTCATATTTGTGATGGTTCCGATATTCGTTCCTTTATATGTCACACTGGCTCCGATAAGCGGTTCTCCTTTTTCGTCGGTCACCCTCCCTTTAATCATGTTCTTTTGAGGAAGGATAGTCGCTACCTTAGCCAACTTCATTTTCTTATCAGATTCAGATTCGAAAGTATCCATCGTTGCTACTACTTCTTGCAATGCGGCAGTCTCTTCCGACACTTCCTCCATCACCGGCACACCTTGTTGTGGTTGGGAAGTCGCTTGGATTTTGGCAATCATATCTTTCTTATCCGCTTGTCTCGCAGTAATTTCGGAAACAGGAGTGGAATCTTCGGAAGCAGGAGTGGAATCTGTTTTTACCTTTGCGGTAGCCAATGCGATTTCCTTTTGTGGAGTTGCCGGAACTGTTGGAGTTGCAGGAATAGCCGGAGTGGGCGGAATTGCGGGTTCAGCCAACTTGGAGGAAACACTCTCTTTGGCAATGAACACTTCGTCCGTCATACTCTTTTTCAGGAACAGGAAATAACTGCTGACACCGAATCCGATAGCCAGACAGGCAGCGATGCTCCAAGTGATAGCACGGGTGTTCTTTTTCTTTGCCGAATGAGCTGAAACCTGCATCCGCAGTTTCTCGATCCGTTGTTCGTGATTTCCCTCCACCTGGCTGTAACCATCCATAGCATCGGCCAGGAAAGGGTCTTGCATCGACTCTTTTTCCAGCCGGTGTGCCTCTTTTCCTTTGCGGAGTCCTCGTATGTAGTCCAATAGTTTCATAGGGCTTGTTTCTTAATACAAATTTTTA
>ENA-OWYH01000324-OWYH01000324.1-human-gut-metagenome-genome-assembly--contig:-NODE-324-length-21088-cov-8.424666_pt1 | contig 21088 bp, 14 predicted proteins | sample MGYA00249746_ERZ652078 | MGnify/ENA primary metagenome ERZ652078 (study PRJEB26925, sample SAMN05827095) | human gut metagenome | biome: ENVO:2100002; feature: ENVO:00000062; material: ENVO:00002003... | reverse complement strand
GTGGTTCCGCGCCGACAATGTAGCGGGGCTCAAGCACACCACCGAAGACGCGGCAGTACTTCTGTACTGGGTAGGAGAGCGTCCCGTGCGGGGCGAAGCGGCGGCGTGAGCCTGTCGTGGACCGCACGGGAGTGAGAATGCAGACATGAGTAGCGAGAGCGGGGTGAAGATCCCCGCCGCTGGATGACCAAGGGTTCCGGGGCCACGTTCATCGTCCCCGGGTTAGTCGGGTCCTAAGGCGAGGCCGACAGGCGTAGTCGAATGGACGAACGGGTCGATATTCCCGTACCGGCTTTGGACCGACCGGTCCGAGACCGGGTTGCTAACCTCCGTTCCGGTTCCGTGCCCTCCTTCGGGTGGGTGTGGGTCCGGCGCGTTGGGAACCGCCCGGCAGTAGGGCAGCGCAGGAGTGACACGGACGGGTAGCCGGCCGCGGAGGTGGTTTTCCGTGGTCAAGCACGCAGCCCGTCGCACAGGCAAATCCGTGCGGCGTGTGGGCGAGGTGCGATGATGGGGCCCTTTTGGGCCGATATCCGGTGATCCCTGCCGTCGAGAAAAGCTTCGGCGCGAGGGCCAATGCCGCCCGTACCCCAAACCGACACTGGTGGTCAGGTAGAGAATACCAAGGCGATCGAGCGAATCCTGGTCAAGGAACTCGGCAAATCACTCCCGTGCCTTCGGTATAAGGGAGACCCCCGGGCGTGAAGAGGCTTGCCCTCGGAGCGTTGGGGGGTGGCACAGACCAGGGGGTAGCGACTGTTTACCAAAAACACAGGTGCATGCGAAGGCGCAAGCCGCTGTATATGCACTGACGCCTGCCCGGTGCCGGAAGGTTAAGAGGATCCGTCAGCCCTCGGGTGAAGCGGTGAATTCAAGCCCCGGTAAACGGCGGTGGTAACTATAACCATCCTAAGGTAGCGAAATTCCTTGTCGGGTAAGTTCCGACCTGCACGAATGGCGTAACGACTTCCCCACTGTCTCGACCAGGAGCTCGGCGAAATTGCAGTACGAGTAAAGATGCTCGTTAAGCGCAGAAGGACGAAAAGACCCCGGGACCTTTACTATACCTTGGTATTGGCGTTAGGCGCGGATTGTGTAGCATAGGCGGGAGGCTTCGAAGCATGGGCGCCAGCCCGTGTGGAGCCGCAAGGTGAAATACCGCTCTGTTCTCGTTTGACGTCTAACCTCGAACAGTCATCCTGTTCAGGGACAGTGCCTGGCGGGTAGTTTAACTGGGGCGGTTGCCTCCCAAAGAGTAACGGAGGCGCTCAAAGGTCCGCTCAGCCCGGTTGGCAATCGGGTTTCGAGTGTAATCGCACAAGCGGGCTTGACTGCGAGAACGACGGTTCGGGCAGGGACGAAAGTCGGAGATAGTGATCCGGTGCCGGCGCACGGGCGCGGCATCGCTCAACGGATAAAAGGTACCCCGGGGATAACAGGCTGATCATTCCCAAGAGTCCATATCGACGGGATGGTTTGGCACCTCGATGTCGGCTCGTCGCATCCTGGGGCTGGAGCAGGTCCCAAGGGTTCGGCTGTTCGCCGATTAAAGCGGCACGCGAGCTGGGTTCAGAACGTCGTGAGACAGTTTGGTCTCTATCCTCTGCGCTCGTTGGAATCCTGAGGAGGCCTGCCCATAGTACGAGAGGACCTGGGTGGACGGACCTCTGGTATGCCGGTTGTCGCGCCAGCGGCATGGCCGGTTGGCTACGTTCGGGAGGGATAACCGCTGAAAGCATCTAAGCGGGAAGCCTGCTCCAAGATTAGGATTCCTTGGCACTTCGGTGCCTGTAGCCCGCATGTTGAACACGTGTTCGATAGGCCGGAGGTGGAAGCCCCGCGAGGGGTGGAGCCGACCGGTACTAACGGGCGAACGCGGCACACTTTTTCCGACCCGCTTGTTGGGTCGGGTCTCGTCCTGTGGTGGTTTCTTTCGTTGGATGGCAAGGAGCATTGTTTCTTGTGGTCACGATGACGATACCGGTGAAGCGTTTGGTTGTTCGCGTCCGTTGTCCGGTTCCCGGACCGCCACGATCGGAATCGTGGCGTGGTTCCGGTTCTGCCGGCCGATCCTTGTGGTTGGCCGTTATATTGGTTTTGCGGTGGTCATGGCCCAGGTGAGACGCCCGGTCCCTTTCCGAACCCGGAAGCTAAGGCCTGGTCGCGGCGATGGTACTGCACTCGAGAGGGTGTGGGAGAGTAGCACGCCGCCGCATTCAACTTATGGACCTTCCGGTCGAGCCCCATCGGGGTTCCCGGAAGGTCCTTTTTTATTCCCGCGCACGGGTGTCTTCCTCCATTCGGTGGAGGTTTTTGGACGCCGGAAGGACTGCCGGCGGGATGATTCCTCCAGTCACTGGGAGTCCCGGGACGCTGGGGGATCCCAGGAATTCCAGGGGAGCTTCCTGCCCTTATCCGATGGTGGAATAGACTGGGGAACTATGCATTATTTCGTACCCAAACGCTGCGTCGAATCGAACAAAATCATGTATCGCGACAAAGCGACGGCCCGGCAGGCCGCCGACCAGAGCTGGCGTGAACGCGGCACTGAACTATGGGTGTATCGGTGCGAATTCTGCGGAACCTGGCATCTCACACATCGCGATCCACAAGCGCTAAAAGGCGTTACCAATCGCTGTTGCAGTATCTTTTAATATCATTCGATATTGCTGACATTGCAACAAGAAATCTCAATAGAAGATTGCAAAAAAGATTGGCTATCATGCGATATGTGATAGCCAATCTTTTTGTATATTTGTGGAATATCAATCGCCCTATATCGACAATATATTGCGATAATCCAAGAATATTTGATGATTAGTCGGTAATGTCGGCTTTGTAGAAGTTCACGTAGGAACGGCTCGGCGTCGGACCGCGCTGACCCTGATAATGCGAGCCGGTGCCTTGCGAACCGTACGGATGTTCTGCGGGAGAGCTGAGCTGGAAAAAGCACATCTGACCGATCTTCATGCCCGGCCACAACTTCACCGGCAACGTCGACACATTCGACAATTCCAACGTGATATGACCCTCGAAACCAGGGTCGATGAAGCCTGCGGTGGAATGCGTGAGAATACCCAAGCGGCCCAGCGAGCTCTTGCCCTCCAGTCGGGCGGCAATCGTCGGATCAAGCTGCACATACTCCCACGTGGACCCCAACGCGAACTCACCCGGATGCAGAATCCACGGTTCGTCCGAAGCCACCTCGAACTGCTCGGTCAGCTCGCCCTGATTCTCAGCCGGATCGACATACGTGTACGCATGATTGTTGAACAGGCGGAAGAAACGGTCCAAACGCACGTCAATGGAAGCAGGCTGCACCATTTCCGGGGTCCACGGATCGAGTGAAATATGACCTTCGGCCTGCGCGGCGAGAATGTCACGATCGGACAGCAGCATCGAAACTCCTTATTGCCAGGCACGCGAATGTGCCGGTATGGCGCTCGCCAACATTCGAACGTTCGCATGGTTGAGCGTGCGAATGCCGGCAATTGCGAAATGATTATTAGCTGGCTCTAGTCTAACGCGGTATCGCTATATCGTGGCTTATATCGGGCTGTAACGATTGCCGTGTGCTTGGTACGCAAAATCCGATGCATGGATTTTCTACGGGATTCTTCTGCAGGATTTCTTACAAGATTCCCGGCGCGATATCATGTGCTGCAAGCCAGTCGCGCAAATCGCTGAATTCGTTGAGACTAACCGCATGATCGAGCCCACGGTAGCTTTTCGACGTGAGAAACGTATGCTCGTCCAGCCAGGCGGCAGCCGCGAAAAGCTCCGGCATCGGAATCACGGTATCGTTCTTGCCATAACCGTAGAACACAGGAATATTCAACTCCGCGACATAACTGTCGGCAGGCGCGCTACCGGCGACGATTCCCGGAGCAAGGAAGCCGGAAAGTGAGATTGATGCGGCGTACCGTTCCGGATGGACGCGCAGCAATTGAATCGCCAGCAAACCACCCTGCGAAAAACCGATCGGCACCACAGCGCGATCTTCGGAAACATTGCGCGCGACCCAATCGTCAATGGCTTGGGCGGCAGCATAGGCGTCGCGATCCAAATCTTCGCCGGAAGGCACGCAATCATGGAACCACGAATACGCGCCCTGACCGAAACCGAATTCACCGGAACCAGCCTCCTGCAGCACGAGCGGCGCGCGCAACGACGCGAAATCGTTGTAGGGAGCTACGTAACGCATCATGTCGGCCAAATCAGCCTCATTGGAACCCCAGCCGTGCAGGCAGAGGAACAGCGGGCGTCGTGGAGCCGCATTACCACCCCCGCGCGAATACTGCACGTGCGTGACCTGCAGCGGCTCGCCGAACCGCCCCGGAACCACCTGCGATTTGCGCCCGATCAGACCGGTCGGGGTGTTTGGATTGCTGGAATCGTGGGAATCGCTGGTTTCGTGCTCGCGTATTTCACTCATGCCTCCAATATACCCGTTTCAGCGGGGCAATCCTCCCAGTCACTGGAAGGATTGGGACGCTGAGCGGCTTGTAAGCGGGCAGATTCTCCCACTGACTGGAGGAATCCACCCGTTGAAGGCAAAAAGAAACCCCGGTGGAGAGAAGACCACCGGGGAGAGAAAGGAGAGAGAAGAAGAAAGGGTTCAATTGTCGGGAACTGCTGTGGGTTCCTGGTCGGCTCTTTTGCTGACATCTCCTATATAAGCAGACGATGCTGAGTACATGTCTGGCGTTTTCTGGGAAATATCTGAGAATTTCAATTCCCTCATGTTTTAGATTGTGGAATGGCCTCCAGTTTGCCACGTTATACGCGTGTTCCGTTTCCGCGCAGTTGTCTCATCCTCCAGGTTCCCACAGTTCGTTCGCAAACAAACTCATGGCGGATCACCGGCTCACGCCAGCTTGCTAACCCCATCAGATCAGCGGATGCTAGATCTGCGCGTCGGCGTCCACGCTCATCACATACACGTTGCGTCGCAGCTGCTTGGATTGCGCACGCGTAATGTCGCCCGCCTCGTACATGTCTTGGATCACACCCAGCTCGATACCGTAGCTTTCGCGCTTCACATCTTCCGCCTGCGCCTGCGCCTCCGCGCTCGTGCCCACATTCGGGCGCGACCTCAGCGTAGCCTCGCCTCGTCGGTAATCCAGCAGCAGTGCCGAACAATGTTCCGTATTGTATGTGTCACGGCCCATCTCCTCATACAGGCGGTCGATTACATGTTCGATGGCATCCACCTGCACCACGCGGGTGTGCGCGAACAGCTCGTCGTCGCTGAACAGCGGGGTAGTGCGGCGAATGCGGCTGTTCACACGCTTCAACATGGTGCCCATACGCCTCTGCAACGCTCTGAAGCGGCCTTTGGCTCGCCAGATGGTGCGTCCGGAATTATGTTCCGTTTCAATATGGCGCAGTGAGCTCATGATCTGGTCGAGCAGGCGCTCGCATGCTTCGATTTCCAGATCGTGCGCTGCCTTGTCGTCGTTCGGCGTCGCTTTGACTTTCGCCAGTCGCGCCTTGACGTATTCCTTCTCCCAATTGAGCGCATCGATCTGCAATTGCATATACCCTTGCGGATCGATTTCTCCGATGCGCTGCTTCAGCCGTGTAATACGTTTCGTATACGAGTCGATGATCATCAGCACCGCACGACGATTGTCGGGTGTGACTCGTCCCGTCAGTTCCTCCACGGTCCGTCGCAGCACTTCGATGGTGATTTCAGCCATTTTCACGGAAGTGTCTTTATTGCGATTCGGCGCCAGCAGAGGCAGCAGGAAGTTGGCGAGCAGCAAGGTTACGACGATCACGCCACCTGCGATGAAGATCAGTTCGTCACGCATGGGGAACCACGCGCCTCCCGTAATGGTGTACGGGATCGTGAACATCAACGACAGGGTGATGGTGCCTTTCGGCCCGCCGAACGTCATGACCGCGGCCGAACGCCAACGTTGCGCCGTCATCTTGCGTCGCTTACCGGTGACGGTATCTCGTGCGAGACGCAGCATCAACGAAATCCACAGAAATCGCATGACGATCACCACTGCGGAAACCGTAAGAATTGCAACCAGCAGCCGCCAATTGCTGACCTGAGGATCATCCCAGCTTGCGCTCATCGCATTCGGCAGCAGCATGCCAAGCAGAATGAACACCGTGCCGTTGAGCGTAAACGAGAATACCCCCCATACGCTTGACGAAACAATGTTGGTGCGAGCAACATTCGGGCCGATGCCGGTTCGGTCGAAACGGATGATCAAACCGGCCGTCACTACCGAAAGAATGCCGGAAACATGCACCGCTTCCGCACCCAAATACAGAATGAACGGCAGGAACAATTCCATCAAAATACGGCTTGTGGTCGTCTCCCAACCGAAAGATCGCAACGATTCAAATAACAGGTCGGCGATCATGCCTACTGCCAAGCCGAAAATAGCACCGCCGAAGAACGAGAACACGAACTGTATGGCAGAATCGCCCACTTCGAATACGCCGCTGATGGCCGCTGCAATCGCAAACTGGAAGCCGACGATGCCGGACGCGTCGTTGAACAGGGATTCACCCTTGAGCACGCTGGTTTGCCGTTGCGTAAGAGCGGCTTCCTTGCCAAGCGAAGATACGGCGACCGCGTCGGTCGGTCCAAGCGCGGCGCCGAGTGCCAAAGCCGCGGCAAGGGGAATTGCGGGCCATGCGGCATGCAGGGTGAAACCAACGGCTACCATCGTAGCGATCGCTAGTCCAATCGCCAATGAAAGTGACAGTTTAACGGATTTCAACAGCTCGCTTTTGTCGATTTCATGCGCTTCCAAATACAGCAGTGGCGCAATGAACAGCACCATGAACAGTTCCGGGTCAAGTGTGACGTTCGGGAAAAACGGTAATTGCGATGCCAACGCACCCAACGCGATCTGCACAAGAGGCGTGGAAACCTTGGGAATGAAACGGCTGATAAAGGAAGACAGCACAACCGCGGCGATAATACATACAATCAATTCGAATACCGCCAACGTGCCTCCTTTGCGCGCATTTTCCAAACTCTTCCAGCCTACCAAGAGGTATTTATGGGTGTGTTTCGCCTTTTGCTTCACGTGAATGGAACCGTATAGTGGCGGATATGCAGTGGAGTGACGACATGGGACTTGCGATCGAGTTGGCTCGTGAAGCCGCAGCGGAGGGTGAGGTGCCGGTCGGTGCTGTCGTGCTTGACGCTGGGGGAGCGGTGATTGGTCGGGGGCGTAATCTGCGTGAGGCGCATGCCGATCCGTTGGCGCACGCTGAGGTCAAGGCCATGACGCAGGCCGCTCGGTCGCTTGGTACGTGGAATCTTGCCGATTGCACGTTGATTGTTACCTTGGAGCCGTGCCCGATGTGCGCCGGCGCGTGCCTGCAAACGCATGTCGGACGAATCGTGTTCGGCGCGTGGGATGCCAAGTTGGGTGCATGCGGTTCGATTTGGGACATTCCGCGTGACCCTCACGTCGGCCATGTTCCGGAAGTCGTCGGTGGTGTGCGCGAAATGGAATGCGCACGATTAATGACTGATTTTTTTGCTGGAAAACGGTAACTCGATTTTGCAGTCGCAAGAAATACTTTCCGAAAGAAAGAAACACGCTCGATGACGTCAACAAATAAAGCTTGACATATTATCGAAGGTGACAATACAAGGCAATCGCAATATGTAAAGGATGCTGCAATGACGCTCATTCAGACCTTCCATGGCAACGCTACCAACGGTACCGAACTCACTGCGGTCTACGCCGAACAGCCAGCCGCGAACGTGGCGTTCGCACTCGTATTCCCCGGCAATGATCTGCCGCGACTTGTGCACTGGGGCCGCCCGCTCGCAGCCCCGGCAACCGCGATCGACATGTTCGACGCGCAAATGCCACAGCGCGTTTCCGGCGCGCTCGACTACACCTCATGGCCAAGCGTACTGCCCACGCAATCCGAATCCTGGATTGGCGCAACCCGCTTCGACGTACGCCGCGACGGCGTGGAACTGTTCTGCAAGTTCGCAGTCAGCAACATCACCGCCGAAACCGTGGCAGCTGGCAAAACCTACGTCATGGGCGAAAAAGACGGATACCCGAGCTGGAGCGTGGCCGACGAACCCAAGCAGACCCCAACCGTTACCGTCACCGCAGAAGACGTGGAACAGCATGTGAAACTCATCTGGACCTGCGAACTCGACGAAACCGGCCTCATCCGTCAGAACGCCGAAGTCGTGAACACTGGCGAAGGCCAGCTCGAAGTCGGCAAGATCGAACTCGCATTCACCGTGCCGGCCGACGCCAACGAAATCCTCACCACCACCGGCCACCATCTGCGCGAACGCTCCCCGCAGCGTCAAGACTTCACCCTCGGCCGCTTCGCCAAAGCATCCATGGCCGGACGCCCAGACTTCGATGCCACCCTGCTGCTCAGCGTCGGCGAAAAAGGCTTCGGCTTCACGCACGGCAACGTCTACTCCGCACACGTGGCCTGGAGCGGCAACAGCGTGCTTTCCGCGGAACGCCTGCCCTATACCAGCGGCGTGATTGGCGGCGGCGAAGTGCTGTTCGGCGGTGAAATCAGCCTCGCCAACGGAGAGTCCTACACCACCCCATGGCTCATCGGCTCCTATGGCGAAGGCCTCAACGAAGTCGCAGCGCGCTTCCACGGCTACATTCGCCGCGTGCATCGCGACTGGCTCGCTGAACACAACATCGCACCCAAGCCACGCCCGGTCATTCTCAACACGTGGGAAGCCGTCTACTTCAACCATGATTACGACACCCTCACCGCACTCGCCGACAAGGCCGTGGAAAGTGGTGTGGAACGCTTCGTCGTGGACGATGGCTGGTTCGGCTCCCGCCGCGACGACACCTCCGGCCTCGGAGATTGGCAGATTTCGCAGGACGTGTGGCCCGACGGCGACAAGTCGCTCAAGGCGCTTGCCGATTACGTGCACGGCAAGGGACTCGAATTCGGTCTGTGGTTCGAACCGGAAATGGTCAACCCTGATTCCGACCTGTTCCGCGCACACCCCGACTGGGTGTTGAAGCCCACTGAAGGCCGTCTGCCAATGCAGGGACGTACCCAGCAGGTTGTGGACCTGACCAATCCGGACGCCTACGACTACATTTACGACGCAATGGACAAGCTCGTTGGTGAACTCGGCATCGACTACATCAAGTGGGATCACAACAAGCTCGTCACCGAAGCCGTCTCCCCGCGCACCGGACGCCCGGCAGTGCACCAGCAGACGCTCGCCGTATATCGCATTTTCACCGATCTGAAGGCCGCGCATCCAGGACTTGAAATCGAAAGCTGCTCTTCCGGCGGTGGCCGCGTGGACCTCGGCATCCTCGAAGTGGCCGACCGCATTTGGGGATCCGACTGCGTCGACCCGGTGGAACGCGCCGACATCCAGCGCTACACCTCGTTGCTCGTGCCGCCGGAAATGATCGGCGAACATGTGGGCGCATCCCCGGCGCACTCCACGCACCGCGCCACCACGCAGGAACTGCGTATGGCCATGGCCTTCTTCGGACACATGGGCATCGAATGGAACCTGCTCAAGGAACCGCAGGAAGATATCGACAAGCTCGCCGAATGGGTCGCCGAATTCAAGAAGCATCGCGAATGGTTCGCCGTCGACACAGTCGTGCATTCCGACGCAGCCGATCCGGCAGTGCGCTTGGACGGTGTGGTCATGCCTAACCAAGCGGCCGCCATCTACCGTTTCACCCAGCTCACTACCTCGCAGACCTACCCGGCCGCGCCGGTACGCCTGCCCGGACTCGACCCTGACAAGGTGTATGAGGTGTCGCCGCTCGACGTGAGCCTCGACCTCGCCAAGCAAGACATCGCCAACGGACAGAGCCCGCTCGGCTGGTGGAAGGCCGAAGGCGTGAGGATGACCGGACGCGCGCTTGCCACGTACGGCATCCGCCCGCCGGCACTGCACCCGGCGCAAGCAGTCCTTTTCAAGGCCGTGCTTGCGCCCGTCGAGAGCGCTGAATAAGCCGTAATCGCATAACAAAAATCCTCCCTGAACAAAAGGGAGGATTTTTTGTATTGCAAGACAATCAATCGCAATCAATCGCAATCAATCAGCCAACATATTGCCGAATTGCCTGTGATGCGGCCGCCTTGGCCCACAAAGCCCAATCGTGGTCGGGAATTTCAAAATCCACTGGCGCGGCCTGGCTATGCCGATACATGTTGATGCCGTTACGCAAGTCGTCAATGCCGAATTTCGCGATGAACGACGATTCTCCGGCGATCATGATTTTGTCTGGCATGGCAAGATTGGCGATGGTCGCCACCAGGGTGCCGAGACGGAAGCAGGTGCGGTTCACCAGATTCGTCGCTTGCGGTTTGTTCGCGCGTGCGTCACGTGCGAAATCGTCGAATGATGCGGGATGTCCGATGATTTGCGAATATTCCGCCGCGATCGAGTTGTCGGACAGGCATTGCGCGCATCCCTTGTGTCCGGAAACACAACGCGGCCCATCCGGATCGACCAGAATATGCCCGACCAAACCGTAACTTTTATCCGGACAGCTTACCAGCTCGCCGTTGAACGTCAACGAATAGCCGACGCCCGCGCCGAACGTCAGCACCGCGAAGCTATCCAATCCAACGCCCGGTCCAAACAGGCAGGCGTCAACCACCAACGAATCGATATCGTTGTAAATTCCGGTAGGCAATCCGGTCGCCTCACGAACCATGACGGAAAGTTCCACGGGCTGCGACCAGTGCATGAACGGTGCGAACGTCACCACGGTACCGTCGACAATATGCCCGCCAAGCGAGATTCCCACAGCGCACGGTTTCGGCCAGCCCGCCATCTCCGCCTCGTCGGAACAGTCGGTCGTCAGTTGTTTGATCAGCGCGACCACGGTCTGCGGGGAAGCGTCTTCGATTTCCAGATCATGGCATCCGGTGATGATCTGCCCGATTGCGTTGACCGCAACTGCCGAAATATGCGTCGCGTTGATTTTCATGCCAACGAAAGATCGCGCATTCGCAATCACCTGCAATCCGGTTTGCGGGCGGCCGCGACGTTCCGTATTTTCTTTCTGCACGAAACCTTTCGGCAGTTTGCCGGCCTTGCCGGACGGCATCGGCGTCTCCTCAATCACGCCCGCATAAATCAGATCGCTGGTAATTCGGGAAACAGCACCCTGCGAAAGTCCTAAAATCTGCGCCAACGTAATGCGTGAAATCGGACCATATTTCATGATGCAAGCCGCGACTTTATGGGTATATTCCGAGCCTTCAAACCACTGTGGCAGAGGTGAAACCGCCATCTGAACCATCCTTCGTGCTCCCGTTCGCGCACATCGTGCGTCAAATTACTTTCTCAGAGTAATAAAATCTCGTCGTTTTTGTTTTCCGCCCCGCACAGGCGCGCTGAGTTGGGAATGAAAACCGCCCCCCTCTATAATTCTCAGTAACGGTGGTGTGGTAAGGAAGCCGCTCCACCGTAATAGAGAAAAAATACAAAGGAGTCGAGAATGAAACCTGATTCCACCACTAGTGTAGGTAAATTCAGGAGGATTGTATACCGCGCTCTCACGGCCACATGCGCAATCGCGTTGACGGCCGGTCTTGCAGGTTGCGGCAACAGCACCGCTGGAACCGTCACTTTGGATTTCTTCCAATTCAAAGCCGAAGCAGCGGACTGGTTCACCGCAAAAGCAAAGGAATTTGAGAAAACCCATCCCAGCATCAAAGTCAACGTCAACAATTCGTCCGACGCAACCACTGATTTGCGTACGCGACTCGTGAAAAATCGTGAACCCGACGTCATCACCATCAATGGCGACATTAATTTCGGCATGCTCGCCGAAGCGGGTGTTTTCCACGATTTCACCGACGATGACATCGTCGACGAACTCAATCCAGGCATGGTGAACATCGCCAAGAGCCTTGTACAAACCAACGACGAATCCAAGAAGCGCCTGTACGGCCTGCCGTATGCGGGCAACGCGTCCGGCTACATCATCAACGCTGACGTGTGGGAAGAAGCGGGCGAGGATCCCGACAATCCACCGCAGACGTGGAGCGAATTCATCGACCTGCTGCAACGCTTCAAGAGCAAGGGCATTGTACCGATCGAAGCGAGCACCGCTGATCCGTGGACACTCCAGGCGCCGCTGGCGTCACTCAACTCCACGCTGGTACCGGAATCCGAATATCTTTCCCTCAAAGACGGATCGAAGAAATTCTCCGACCTGTGGGGCACTGTCAGCGATCAGCTGGTCGAGATCTACCAGAACTACACGCAGAAGAATCCGGCCGTCACTTACCAGCAGGCCACGCAGGATCTGGCCGCAGGCAAAGCCGCGATTCTGCCACTCGGCACCTACGCGATTCCGCAGATCCGACTCATCAACAGCGATGCCAACTTGCGTTTTGCGCAAATGCCGGCAACCGACGATGCCAGCGAACAGCAACTCACCGCAGGCGATGACGTGATCCTGACCATGGGCGCACACACCAAGCACGAGAAGGAAGCGCGCGAATTCATCGGCTTCCTGATGAACGACGAAAACATCAAGGACTACTCCAAGCAGCAGTCCGCCTTTACCCCCTACAAAGACACGTATGTGGGCGATGAAGCGCTGAACGGTGTGCTTGACTTCTACCAGGCGGGCAAACTGGCCGACTTCTGCGACCATTACGTGCCAGCCAGCATCAACATCGCAGGCTTCCTGCAGACGCTGGTTCAGTCGGGCAACACCGAAAAATTCCTGAACAGCATGCAATCCGAATACGACAAGATCGAAGCCAGAAACTTCAGGTGAGAGGAGGAACGGACATGACTACCGCACATACTGCAAATACTGCGAAGAAATCTGCAAAAACTTCCAAGAATAAGGTTTCGAAATATTCCAAGCGCAAGGTCGATCCGGCATTTTATTGGATGACCGTTCCGGCTGCGATTCTGGTGTCCATCTTCCTGTATTGGCCGTTCCTGCAGGGCGCGGCATACTCGTTCACTAATTCGCAGGGTTACGGTGATTTTAAATTCATCGGATTGAAGAATTATATTGCGATGTTCCAGGATTCTCGCGTCGGTCACGCGTACCTGTTCACTATTCTCATCGCAGTTTTGATTACGCTCGGCACGAATATTCTCGGCATGTTCCTGGCGGTGCTGCTGAATTCGAAAATCGCATTCAAAAATGGATTCCGTGCGATTTTCTTCATTCCGTACACCCTGTCGGTGCTGGTGATCGGCTACGTGTTCAAGTACATTTTCATGACGCCGCTGCCGGCGCTCGGCCAGGCGCTGCATATTGATTGGCTGTCGACGTCGATGATTTCCAATCCGGATTTGGCATGGTTCCCGATTGTGTTCCTGTCGATCTGGCAGGGCGTGGCCTACTCCACGCTGTTGTACTTGGCTGGCCTACAGACCATCGACAACGAGATTTACGAGGCGGCCGCGATCGACGGTGTGAACGCTTGGCAGAACTTCTGGCAGATCACCTTCCCGCTGATTGGCCCGTTCTTCACCATCAACATGGTGTTGAGCCTCAAGAATTCGCTCGGCGCGTTCGACCAGATCATGGCATTGACCAAGGGCGGCCCGGATTCCAAGACCGAAACCGTCTCGTATCTGATCTTCCAGAACGGCCTTGGCAATGGCGAATACTCCTACCAGATGGCGAACGCGGTCACGTTCTTCATCGTGCTGGCAATCCTGGCCTTCGTGCAGCTGAAGTTCTTCAGCGGCAAGGAAAAGGTCTGAGCAAGGGTCTGAAAGTCTGAAGGTAAAGAGGAAATATCATGACTAGCGCAACTGTTGCAAAGACTGCAAAGACTGGCGTTCAAGCGCAAGCAAAGCCAGAGAAAATCCGCAGGGATCATAAGGTCAACTGGTGGCTGACCGCGGTTGTGACGGTGTTGAGCCTTACCGTGCTCGTGCCGTTGTATTTCGCTGTGGTCACCGCGTTGAAGACGCCGGGCGAGGCTGGCACGTTCAGCTTGCCGACCACGTGGGAATGGCATAATTTCGCCGACGCATGGAATAAGGTGAACTATCCGAAGGCCGCACTTAACTCCGCGATCATCACCGTGTGCGCGGTGGTGTTGACGCTGCTGACGAACACGTTCGTCGCGTATGCTGTGGCACGAAATATGGATAAGCGATTCTTCCGCTTCCTGTACTACTTCTTCCTTGCGATGATGTTCGTGCCGTTCACGGTGATCATGCTTCCGATTGCGAAGGAAATGGGTTCGCTGCATCTTGATAATCAGCTTGGTTTGATTATTTTATACACGATTCTCGGTATTGGCACCAATCTGTTTATTGCGATTGGTTTCATTCGTTCGATTCCGATTTCGTTGGAAGAGGCGGCTCGTATCGACGGTGCTTCCACCTGGCGTATTTTCTGGACGATCATTTTCCCGCTGATGGGTCCGATTAATGCCACGATTGCGATTTTGACCGCACTGTGGGCTTGGAACGACTTCCTGCTGCCGTTGATCACGCTGACCGATCAGAGCAATCAGACGATTCCGCTCGCACAGTACGTGTTCCAAAGCCAGTTCACGTCGAACTATCCGATGGCCTTCGCGTCCTACCTGATGGCCATGGCTCCGGTCCTCATCGTCTACATCTTCGCCCAGAAGTGGGTCGTCGGTGGCGTGATGAGGGGAGCCGTTAAGTGAACAGCCCAGTGGTCTGTTCATAGGCTCTCCCTGAGCGAGCCGATAGGCGAGTGAAGGCAGGGACAACGCGGCCGTAGGCCGTCCGTTCAGGAAGTAACACTTCACCGCTCTGAGCGGGACTGGCCTATCCCACTCCCCAGCGCGGGACGTTCCATTTCCCTTTCTGGAACGTCCCGCGTTTTTTATTTTTGCGGATTGGTTTTTCGCGTCCGTAAGAAGCGTATTCTTTTCTTGCTTTGCACAACTCGCCGCGGGAAAGAAAGAAAAACAGGGTTGCATACCATAGGGGAGTAGGCAAAATCGATCTTCTGCATGAAGCTGACATGAGCTGAAAACGGGCAGAGTCAGTCACGAAAGATCGAACGAAAATCTAACAAACGTCAAGCAAAGGAGCTCCACGACATGACGAATTTCAATCGTTCCACCCTTCCCGACACCGTACGTTCCAACGGCGCGACCCCGAACCCGTGGTGGGCCAACGCGGTGGTGTATCAGGTGTATCCTCGTTCCTTCCAAGACACGAACGGCGACGGCATCGGCGATCTGAAGGGCATCACCAGCCGTCTTGACTATCTGGCCGATCTTGGCGTGGACGTGGTGTGGTTGAGCCCGGTCTACAAGTCGCCGCAGGACGACAACGGCTACGATATTTCCGATTATCAGGATATCGATCCGCTGTTCGGCACCTTGGAGGATATGGACGAGCTGCTTGCCGAAGCGCACAAGCGCGGTCTGAAGATCGTGATGGATTTGGTGGTCAACCACACGTCCGACGAGCATGCTTGGTTCCAGGCTTCCCGCGACAAGGACGATCCGCATGCCGACTGGTATTGGTGGCGTCCAGCCAGGCCGGGGCATGAGCCGGGCACTCCGGGTGCCGAGCCGAACCAGTGGGGTTCCTATTTCGGCGGTTCCGCTTGGGAGTACGATCCGAAGCGCGGCGAGTATTTCTTCCACCAGTATTCCAAGAAGCAGCCGGATTTGAATTGGGAGAATCCGGAAGTGCGCAAGGCCGTCTACAAGATGATGAATTGGTGGATGGATCGCGGCATTGACGGCTTCCGTATGGATGTGATCACGCAGGTTTCGAAGACTGTTGATAAGAACGGCAAGCTGCCGGGAGAAGACGGCTGCGAGATTGAGGATTATCCGGTTGGTGAGGAAGGCTATTCCAGCCCGTTCCCATGGTGCTCCGACGGTCCGCGCATCGACGAGTTCCTTGCCGAAATGCGCCGCGAAGTGTTCGAAGGCCGCGAAGGCTACATGAACGTCGGCGAAGCGCCGGGCATCACTCCGGCACGCAACGAGCATGTCACCGATCCGAAGAACGGCGAACTTGACATGCTGTTCCTCTTCGACCACGTGGGCATCGACCAGGAAGGTTCCAAGTGGAACACCGTGCCGTTCGAAGTCAAGAATCTGCGCGCCCGCCTCGCCGACCAGCAGGAGGCTGTGAAGAACGCCGGCTGGGCCAGCCTGTTCTTCTGCAACCATGATCAGCCGCGCGTCGTCTCCCGTTGGGGCAATGACACGGATCGCGAGTCGCGCGAGCTGAGCGCCAAGGCGTTCGGCATGCTGCTGCACATGCACCGCGGCACCCCTTACATTTACGAGGGCGAAGAGCTGGGCATGACCAACGCACACTTCACCACGCTCGAGCAGTATCGCGATCTGGAGGCCGTCAACGCCTACCGCCAGCGCGTGGAGGAGGCGAAATGCCAGTCGCCGGAATCGATGATGGCGGCCCTCGCGCTCATCGGCCGCGACAATTCGCGCACGCCGATGCAGTGGGATGCTTCCAGGTATGCAGGTTTCACCGCGCCGGACGCGGCGACGGAACCGTGGATCGGTGTCAATCCGAATCATGTCGAGATCAACGCAGCCGAGGAATTCGACGATCCCGGATCCGTGTACAGCTTCTACAAGAAGCTCATCGCCATGCGTCACAACAACGCGACCATCGCGACGGGCGAATGGAATCTGGTCGCGGCAGACAGCGAGCAGGTGTATTCCTTCACCCGTACCAGCGGCGACGACACGATTCTCGTCATCGTCAATCTCACTGATAGGACGGCGCAGGTGCCTGCTGAGGTCGCGCAACTGCTTGAGGATGGCGTGGGCGAGTCGCAGGTACTGCTCAGCACCTATGATGCTGTGCATAGCGTAAAGTCGGTCGCTCGCGGCGAGCTCGCTCGCTGGGAGGGGGTCGTGATCCAGCTCTGATCGATCTTTCCTATAAACTCTCTGCAAAAAGCGTTCGTGCGATTCATCACGGGATCGTACGAACGCTTTTTCTTTATTTGTATTGTGATTTATCAGATTATGTATTGCGATTATTCCTGATTGCTTGTGATTACTTTTCGCAAGCAATCTCACTTTTCATCGCGAAAGCCGCATGATAAGGCAGTTTCGGCAGACGTACGCTTACAATAACGCTCATGGAACAAAACGAGGTTCTCAAAGCATTGCAGCGCGATCACGCAGCTGAACTGAAACTAGCCGCCGAACGACTCAAGGGCACTGCGCGCCACACGGAAATCATTCCGTCCAAGGTGCTGTCCGACATGACCGGACATGAGATTCTGCTCAAGCCTGAGAATCTCCAGGTCACCGGATCGTTCAAGATTCGCGGCGCCTACAACAAGATCGCATCCCTGAGTGATGAGCAGCTGGCTCGCGGCATTGTCACCGCTTCCGCGGGCAACCATGCGCAGGGCGTGGCCTATGCGGCTCGCGAACGTGGTGCGAAGGCAACGATCTGCATGCCGCAGATCACTCCGCCGCTGAAGGTTGACGCCACCAAGGCGTACGGCGCAGACGTGGTGCTGTACGGCGAGGTGTTCGACGAATCCGCAGCCCGCGCCCAGGAATTGAGCGACACCGAAGGCATGATCTACGTGCCGCCATTCGACGATTACGAGGTGCTGTGCGGTCAGGGCACCATCGGCCTTGAAATCCTCGAAGACGTGCCGAACGTCACCGACGTGGTCGTGCCGCTGGGCGGTGGCGGTCTTGGTGCCGGTGTGGCGCTCGCCATCAAGACGTTCAAGCCGGAAGTGCGCGTGATCGGCGCGATTCCGGAGGGTAGCCCAGCATGGAAGAATTCGCTGGCCGCAGGTCATGTGGTTGCCGCCGACCAGGTGCGCACGTCCGCCGAGGGTGTCGCCGTGAAGCGTCCGGGCGATCTCACGTTCGCGCTGCTCAACGAATTCCTTGACGACATCGTCACCGTGACCGAGCGTGACATCAACGAGATGATCCTGCTCATGCTCGAAAAGCACAAGCTGGTGGTTGAGGCTGCCGGCGCTGTGTCTCTGGCTGCGCTCGAGCACCTCAACCTGCGCTCGCGCAAGTTCGCTGAGGCGAAGGGTCCGCATGTGGTGGTGCCGATCATGTCTGGCGGTAATGAAGACACTGTGTCCATTGGCGCTGTGATTCAGAAGGGTATGATCACGCGTGGCCGCATCATGCATTTCGAGGTCGAGCTGCCCGATACCCCGGGACAGCTGGTGAAGGTCGCCACATTGCTGGCCGAGCAGCGTGCGAACGTTATCGCGCTGGATCACGACCAGTTCAAGGCGTCCAGCCATTACGCGAATGCCGTGGCTTTGGGCGTGACGGTTGAAACGAATGGTCCCGACCACATTGATCGTGTGCTCGAGGCATTGCGGGAAGCCGGTTTCCAGCCGAAGCGCATTTACTGATTTCAGTACCGTTTTTCAGTATTTGATAACCAATAAGGGTCTTGGAAAGCCTTGCGATGATTTCTGATTGTCGCAAAGCAATCCAAGACCCTTTTGTTGTTTATATTGCTTGACTAGCCGTTACGTCATTCGGATTTTTGTCGTTGAAAAATTCGGATTTTGGTAACGACCAACCAAAACCGGTGTAATTCCAACGATTTGTGCCGGTACTGCAAGACGTACGAGAAAACGTATTTACTGTGCGGCTTACTGCTCGGCGGTGATGGTTTCGTCGACGAGCTGCGGCAGGGCGACGGCGATATCGTCGTGGATAAGCCGGTCGGCCAACCGATCGTATTGCGTGCGTCCCATGTTCATAATGGTGATCGGCACGCCCGCCTCTGCGGCTATGGGCACGATGCTTGCCGCGGGCATGACTTCCAGCGTGGATCCGATGACCCACAGTTCGTCGGCCTGCGTTGCGAGTCGATACGATTTTTCGAGCGCGCCGTCCGGCAGCGCCTCGCCGAAGTAGACCACGTCGGTTTTGATGAGTCCGTTGCATGGCATGTTGCCGCTGTAGGGCAGTCTGCGATGGCAGTGCGGATCGGGTTCGTTGTCGAGATTCGCCATGATGTCGGCGGTGTCATATTTTGCATGGCACTTCATGCAGTGCGAGGTACCGATGGTGCCATGCAGATTGACGATGACGTCGCTGCTATTGCCGGCTTTTTCATGCAATGCGTCGAAGTTTTGTGTGGCGAGCAGCGTCAGCATGCCAGCCTGTTCCAGTTTGACGAGCGCTTTATGTGCGGTGCCCGGCTGTGCGGTCCACACGGGTGATTCCTTCTGCCAACGCCAGGAATACTTGCGATCTTCCTCGTGGCAAAGGAATGCTTCGATGTCATACACTTTCGTTTGTTCAGGGTGCTTAGTCCAGACGCCATCCGGTCCACGGAAGTCGGGAATACCTGCGGACGTGGAAATCCCCGCCCCCGTCAATACTGCGATCTTTTTGCTCATATCTTAGGTATAGCCGCACGACGTAACTTCTGATGTTTCACGTGAAACAGGGAACATCGGGCAATCAAATTCGAGAAAAGCAATCTTAATAATCATGCATGGAAAGGAATGAGAGGTGCATTATGACTACTGATATTGCACAAAACATTGCAGATGATGGCGCTGATGCGGCCGAGACTGCCGAAACGACCGAGACGGTTACGGCGATCGGGGCAATCGATATCGAATCGATGGTGGCGCCGCCGTCGCCGACACAGCTTGCCCCGATTCCGACGCCGCGAGCAGACTAAGTTCTTCCCGCACACTGATGAGTTTCCGGAAGGCTGCCAAGTGATTTCCGACTTGGACCAGGATGATTTCGGATATCCCGTGATATCGAGCAGGTTACATACGTGACCCGTCAGCTGGCTGATGGCAGCAGTGTTGATTTGCCGATGTGGGTGTTCACGCCTGGCGTTGACAATATGCCCGAGGGCGCATGCCGGAAGGTGGTTGGCCGGTGATTGTGTTTGTGCGCGGTTCGACATTCCACGAGCAGAATGTGACCGATTACTCGAATTATTTCGTGCGTATTGCCGAGCATGGGTATGTGGTGGCTGCGCTGAAGTATCGTCACAGCGATATTGCGCCGTTCCCCGTGCAGATGCAGGATTGCAAGACTGCGGTGCGTTTCATGCGCAAGAATGCCGAACGCTTCCATTGCAACAAGGATCGTATTGCGCTGTGGGGCGATTCTTCGGGCGGTCATACGGTGTTGATGGCTGGGTTCACTGGCAATCGCGCGCCTGATACGGATGCCTATGCCGAGGAAAGCGCCGAAGTGAACGCGATCGTGGATTGGCATGGCCCTACTGATTTCGCGAAGATGAACTTTTATCCGAGTTCGCAGAACCACAGTGATCCGCAGTGCCCGGAAGGTGTGGTGATTGGTGGCGGTGACGTGCTTGAACATCCGGATTTGAGCGCCCAGGCTTCGCCTATGACTTATCTGAGTGCCGATATGCCCACTCCGTCAACGCTGATCATGCATGGTGGCCGCGATCAGTTGGTGCCGTTCAATCAGAGTTGTCGCCTGTATGCCACGTTGAAAGCGCTTGGCAAGGATGTGACGTTCTACAAGCTCGATAACGCCTGCCATGCCTGTTACGGATTCCGTAGCGCTCGCGCGTTGCGTTTGGTGTTCGATTGGCTTTCCGATCGTCTGTGACTTGCTGTGATGCGCTGTTGATCTGCTGATTGCCGTGTTGTTGCGTTGCATGACACGCGGCAATCAGCTTTTTCTGACGATTTTTGGGTTGTGTTGGAGTTGGTTTTGCGATTTATGGTGTAAGAAAGACGGTTTTCGACACGCCGATGCTTTCCAGTGTTTGCAAGGGTTCGCGTCTTGTTTCGTCATGCCCGATTTGCGTGGAATGGGATTGTGCTGTAGGTTTATCTCTTGCTGCCGCTCGGCGAGTGGTTCCCCGGTTGGGGTGCCTCGAGGCGGGTGAGTGGTGGTGGTTTGAGAACTCAAGAGCGTATTTGTACTACTTCTTTATAGTCAATGATTGCCAGTTCATCGTCCGCTCGTTCGCGAGTGGCCGGGAGGCCTTGAAGGACGGTGAGGTTTTCGTGCGATGCGCCTTTCCTTATAAGGCGATCGTCAATTTTCTTATTTTTGAGAGTCACATGTTGGCTTTCTGCAAAGTTTTTTTGTGGAGGGTTCGATTCTGGCTCAGGATGAACGCTGGCGGCGTGCTTAA
>ENA-OWYH01000315-OWYH01000315.1-human-gut-metagenome-genome-assembly--contig:-NODE-315-length-21731-cov-17.101633_pt1 | contig 21731 bp, 18 predicted proteins | sample MGYA00249746_ERZ652078 | MGnify/ENA primary metagenome ERZ652078 (study PRJEB26925, sample SAMN05827095) | human gut metagenome | biome: ENVO:2100002; feature: ENVO:00000062; material: ENVO:00002003... | reverse complement strand
TTTTATACCCTAATAAGCTGCCGGAAAGTGAACGGGTATGCTCCGGAATATGTACTCCGGCACGTATACGGGCAAGATGATTGTGCCGCACTATGCCGGGTACATCGCGGAAGACCGCATGGAGACCACGCCCCAGTTCTTCGACCTCAACCTGAAGCTGAACTATACCTTCGTGCTGCACGACCACATCAAGTTCCAACTGAACACCGGTGTGCAGAATATATTCAACAGCTTCCAGAAAGACTTGGATAAGGGCGAGTTCCGCGATGCCGGTTATTTCTACGGTCCCACGCAGCCGCGTACCTTCTTCATCGGCTTTAAAATAATGAATTAGGACAACATTCACGATTTTTAAACCAATAATTCCGTGAATAATCCTATATTTGCCGGCAAAGCGCATGAATAATGAATACAAAACAGATACGCAACGTTGATATCTCCGGTATACAACACCTGCCCATGATTGACTTTATCGGCAATGATTTCGCTATTTTCGATGATATAAGGTACATCCCTTTCACGCCATATCCAACGCGTCTGAACGCTGCCTGCTTTGCCGTCTGCCGGAAAGGCTGGTGCAAGCTGAACATCAACTTGCGGGATTATGAAATGCGTGAAGGGATGCTTTGCATCATCCTGCCCGAGCAGATTGTGCAGCAGGGCGGGCGTTCCGATGATTTTTCAGGCAGCTTCATAGCCGTGTCCCGCGACTTCATGGATCTGGTGATACCCACGATGCAGCAACTGTTTCCCATGTTCTTCATGATAAAGGAGCGCCCTTGCATCGCTGTCACTGCCGACGAGTTGCAGGCGTTCGAGGAATATCACTCTTTCCTGTGGAGCAAGGTGAAGCTGAAGGACAATCCCTACCGCAAGGAGATTACGCAGGGATTGCTGATGGCGCTGTTCTACGAGATATACGACATCTATCAGGGACATGCCGTGAAGGAGCGCACTCCCAAAAGCCGCAAGGAAGATTTGTTCGAACGCTTCATCCGGTACGTGTACGAGTTTTACAAAGAGGAGAGGAGCGTGTCCTTTTACGCCGACAAGATGTTCCTTACGCCCAAGCACCTCTCTACCGTGGTGAAAGAGGTGAGCGGAAAGACCGCGGGCGAGTGGATTGACAGCCTCGTGATTCTGGAAGCGAAGGCCATGCTGAAATCATCCGAGCAGAGCATTCAGGAGATAGCCGACGAGCTGCACTTTGCCAATCAGTCTTTCTTCGGCAAATACTTCAAGCATCACACCGGCTTTTCGCCCAAGGAATACCGGAAACAGTAATATCCGGCAACCTCCCGGTTCCGGCAAGCAAATAAAAAACCGGACAGCTACGGTAGGAATCTTTTCCTGTGCTCCGTCTGCTGCCCGGTATTTTTTTAGTGTACCCTAAAAAAAACTAACCTTTCTCTTTCAAAAACTAATTTACTCTATCGTTTTCTAAATGACGTTGCAAATTTAAAGAGTTATTTTAAGGTACTGTTTGATATATATCAAAAAAGGATTATTTCCTGAACCGGCTCCAGAAACCGCCTCTCTTTTGTTGCGGAGTTTTATCGGTATCGCGATACAGCTCCTCATACGTCAGCTTCTCCTGAACCATGCGGTAGATGTCTCCCCAATCGGGCAGACCACCCAGGTTGCGGTCGTCAATGAAGAGGTCCGCTTTCACCTTGCGCGAGAAGCCGTGATGGGCGGCATCCTCTTCGGGATAGTCCCGGTTGATGGCATAAAACTCCACGCCCCGTTCCCTGCACCATTCCACGGCCTCGTCCAGCAGCTTTCCTTCACGTACGGTCCACAGTATCAGGCGGTGGCGGTCTTTAATCAGCATCTTCAGCGTATCGGTGGCAAAAGGGATTTCGTTCCCTATTTTAGGGTAGCGGTGCTCTACGATTGTGCCGTCAAAATCAATGGCGATAGTCATGATGCTTATGTATTGCTTTAAAAACGGTAACTTGTTCCTATGGAAGCTCCTAAGACAAACGTATATTCTCCGCTTGTGTAGGTACGTGCCGAAGGAGTAATCTTGCCGTTATAACCTCTCAGATACTCTTCCGCGAAGATGTTCCAGCGGTCGTTCAGCTTGAAACTCTGTTGCAGACCGCCCTGGATGCCGAAATAATTCTTGTCTTCCATTTCGTGGTGCGTATAGACGATACCGGCAAAGGCGTTGAGGTCGAATATGCGGTTTTCGCTATAATTGCCTATCATGTTGGTAAGGTTCAGCATGTAGTCGGCGGTGACAGACAGCGGATATACACCCCCGTGCTGATACGCATACCGTCCAATCTCGATGCTTCCTCTTACGGCAGACAGCGGCGTATACTGGCGTCCCACACCCAGGCTTACCTGTTGTCCCAGCATATCGGGAATATCCTTCATCTTCACGCCTGCGGTGCGCATGGGGAAGTTGGTTCCCACGGTGGCATACGCAAAGTTATAAGGCTGGAAGAAACCGCGTCTGGCATCGAAGTCGGCCTTTCTTCTGCGGTACTGCACACCGAACATCACGCCTATATTCTGCATGTGTCTGTCCTGTGTGATGCCGCTCTTGAACGGTTGCGTATAGAAGCTCTTGCTGTATCGCGCCTCACCCGTGATACCGATTTGGTCTGACAGGAAATATACCAGTTGCATAGACCCCGTAGGACCGTGGAATGTACGAAGCTTCTTGGCATAGTCGCTGCTTCTGTGCGCCAGTGCTCCGAATTCGTAGCCGGCGGAAAGGTTCACTTCCAGTCTCGGGTCTTCCACACTCGGCGAAATCAGCGTATTCAGGTTCACCAGCACTTCCGCTCTGCCGCCTCCATACACTTCCTCGCTCTTGAAGTTGTCCGAATTGAACGTATAGTGGAAACCGCCGAAGCCGCTGATGCGCCATCCCAGCGGCATGAACCATTTACCTATCGCCAGTGAAGCGGCAGGACCCAACGGTTGCAGCGCCGGCAGATTGTTGCGCACGGGCTTTCCGAAATCGCCCTGCGTACCGATAGCCGCTTCTATGAACATATTATCGCCCATATCTTCCGATTTCATCCTGATGGGAAGACCGGTAAAACGGTAGGTCAGTCCGGTGTACACGCCATATCCCACGTCATACCGTTTGGGGCAGTCCGCACCGTCTATTCTGTCGGTATAGAGGTATAGTTTGGGTTCCACATACCAATCCCAGTTTCTCGACAGATGATAGCGTGCCTGCAAGCCGCCGTGCACTCCGCCGGCTATCTTGGCATCCATACCGTCGCGCTTGCTCACATAGCCGCCTATACCCAATACGGTATACAGGCTGATGTGTGCGCCGCTTTTGTACCCGCCGATATAATCGGACAGGTTGAACAGGTGGTCCAGCTCGATGCCGCCCTGTTTCAGCTCATCGTTGAAGCCGCCCAACAGAGACACCCGGTAGGAGTTGAATGAACTTACATCCTTAGTCAGGGCAATCCCGCCGTTGAACCATGCCGGCAGTGAAGAACTGCCCCTCAGTTTGTTCACACCGCCCATTACCGACAGGGAGAAATTCTTGCCCGGCTGGCTGTTGTTCACTTCTCTTCCCTGCGGGATATACCGTTTCTGCAATACATAGTCCATTGCATTGAAAGGCCTTTCGGTGCTGTCCTTCTTCAGGCTGTCGTCCTGCGCATGGAGCATTTCCGGCATTGCCGTACATGTGCAGATGCACAGTGCCGGAATCATATATTTCAATTTCATTTTCAATCCTTATTATGGTTATAGGTTAGACATATCCATAGCTGCCTGTATGATATCCTCGTTAAATTCACCGTCGTTCTGTGCGGTAGCCACGAAGCTCTTGTCGCGTTTGAAACATTCGGACAGGGCAATCACCGTATTCATGAACTCTATCTCACCCTCTCTGGCAGACAAGGTAGCTTTGAAGTACCAGGTCAGTGCGCTGTCCTGCGTCAGTTTGGCAAGCGAAGCCTTGGCGGCGGCGTTGCCGGCGCGGTTATCCAGCGCCATGTACATCACCACTTCGTTCTGGGGCGATGAAGCCTTGATGGTTTCAAAAGTCTTTTGTGCACGTTCTTTTTCTTCCGGAGTCGTTCCGCCCTGGAAGTAGCCGCCCAAAGCCCATGTATAGGCTTTCAGCAGGTCGAATTTGCTGTCCTCCGGCAGAATCTTCACCAATACGCTGGCGTGCTCGAAGTCTCCCTTCTTGATGTACATGCACAGTTGGTTGGTCACCACTTCCAGCCGGTTCACGATTTCCGTACGGCTTCCATCGGCATTCATGCGCGAATAGTCGGTGGAGTGGATGCTCAAGTCTATCAGCGGTTCCAGTATGGAAGTATCCACGGTATCCCTCTCCAGGTAAGAAGCCGCCAGGTTGTTGCCGGCAAGCGCCCACGGATGCTTTTGTTCCAGTGATTCCTCGTAGGCGCGGCGGTACAGAGCTTCCAGTTCCTTTTCATCGGTTATCAGTTGGAACAGCTTCCAGTACTCATAACGTGTGTAGCTGCCTTTCAGCCCTTTTTCCCTGTATTGTGCCATGACTTCCTCGTCATTCGGTTCGCGGTATATCTCGTAGAGGCAGTTATAATTCACCACGCGCAGTTCGTCCAGATAAGGCACGATGATGGTAGCGTACCAGTCGAGTTGTTTCAGCGCTCTGCCCTGCGCTCCGATATCCTTATGCTTTGCCAGAATTTCTTTCACCTTGCCGGCTTCCGTGCTTTTGCCGTCACGTTCCAGCAGTTTCACCACTTCTTCCCACGGAGCCACTTCGGCATGCGGGTTGCGGTAAACGCGTTCCAGGGTATATTGGGGCAATATGGAGGTAATCTCCTGTTCAATCTTGCGCATACGTCTTTCGGCAAGGCTCAGGTTACTGCTGTAATGGCCGTCCGGAGAAGCCGTACCTGCCACGTGAAACTCCTTCAATACCGTACCCGGAGATTCGGCTATCTCTTTCAGCTTGTTTCTCAGCATGGCAAGGCTCTGTTTGTTTTCGGGCGTGTCCGTCAGTTGGTCGGAGTTGATGAGGAAAGACAGTTGTATCTTGTCCGACGTATTTCTTTTCTCTATCTGCGCCCTTTCCTTGTGCTGCAACGGATCCATCTGCTCCGAGAAGAGGTTGTATTGCAGGAACTTCATCGGGCGTTTGGTCTGGCACGTATTGATTTGGTACGTTCTGGAGTTCGATGCGCTGTAATCTTCCAGGTTCACGATGGCAAAGCAACTGTAGTTCCGGTTGGGGTCGGGCACGATGATGGTATCCGTCCAGTCCAGGTTCATGGCCCTTGTAGTCAGCGCCTCCGCTTTGATGTACGGACGCAGCGGGTCGCGGTCCATGTCATAGCCCATTTTGCGTTCCTGCGTCAGGGCATATTCCTTGCCGTCGTATACGGACGGGCGTGCAAAGGTTACCGTATCGTTCGTTTCGCAGTCCAGTACGTACGGCTGTATAATCAGTCGCGAGAAGCGGTTGCCGAAGTAAGGAGGCAGTTTGAAGGTATTGTACGGAATCAGCATGTTTCCGATCATCTTCGGCGCTTTTGGTTCCGGTTTCAGAACCAGCCGCATGGCGGTTACGGTCACACTCTCCAGCATCACTCCCTCGTCGATGCTCACATCTATTTTCATCTGATGTCTCACTTCCTTCAATACCGAGGGCGAGAGTCCCACTTTGAAAATCAGCGCACCGTTGTCCGGAACCAGTATTTCATAATACCCGTTCTCGTCGGTGGTTGTTTTCCCTTCCTGGTCCAGCAGCAATGTTTTTTCCTGGTCGTTGCTGTCCAGTATCTTCTTCATATCCTCGCCCACGGCTACGGTCTTGGCGGCATACACATCCACCGTCACGTCCGAGAAAGGCACTTTCCGGTTTTCGGCAATGTTATATACGGTACCCGATACCTTCACCATTTTCTGCGCCAGGGCAGTGCCGGTACCGCATCCCGCCACAACCAGAAGCAGGATCCATATTTTCAATCTTTCAGTAATCATTCTCCGTATTATTTAAAAATGTAAGTACACGAAATTCCCAGTCCCATGGGCATCACCTTGTGTCCGGTGGTGTTGTAGTCTCCCGGTGCGGGCAATCCCTTCTCGTAGCGTTTCTCCCTGTACCACATCAGTGATATTCCGGCGCTGAATTCTATGTTGAAGCGTTTGCCCAGCGGCAGTACATATCCGTACACCATTCCCGGGCCTACGGCATCGCCGAAGTGGTGTGTATCCGAGAATGTGGCGTTATACCTCATGCCCTGTATGCCCAGGCCTATGAAGCTCTGCACCATTGCCCGTCCGCTCACCCAGTATCTCACTTGCGCTTCCGCACCTTTGATGCTGCAATCCAGCGGGTTCTGGTCAAGGCTGTAGAAAGCTCCCGCCATAACGCAGGTCCGGTTCGATGTCACCAGTTCCAGCGAGAAGTTCGGAGTCAGGTTTCCCCAAAGCAGTGCGTTTGTTCTTCCGGCAATGAGCTGTGCCTGCGCATTACTTGCCGTGCATGCCAGTACAGCTATCACTATCAGCCTCGCCCATATACTTTTCTTTTTACAATCTTTTGTCATACGAATCTCTTATTTTTGTCTTTGACTGTACTTGTTTCTGATAGAGCTGAAGCGGTACACGAATCCTACGCGTATATCGCTCACTACGGGGTAGGGCAGGAAATGCCTGTCTCTGCTCTTTGTACGTATCAGGTGGTTATCTTCATATTTATATTTGTCATATTCGGCATAGGCTGCTCCCACGCTCAGACCCAGGTCCAGGTCTATTGCGCCCTGTTTGCATTTGTATACGGGCAGCTGCCATCCGCCGGTCAGTCCGGCATGGAACATATCGCCGGCGATGCCTTTGCCCCATGCTCCGGCAAACTTGCTGTATCCGGCATAGAAGCCCCAGTAGTAGGTACGCCAGAATTTGGGAATCTTGGACTGTCCCGTCTTTACGGTAAAGGAAGGTTTGGCATATCTTTTCACTTCCAGTCTGTAATCGTTGATTTTCATCTGTATGCGTTCGTTCATACTGATTTTGGCATTGCCGTTCCATTTGGCGCCTATGCCCACTACCCACCGGTTGTCGGTAGAACTTGAAAGGTCAAATTCCACTTTGGCATTCGGCAACAGCAACAGCCAGTCCATTGCATTGGTTTCAAACGCCCACCGTTCTTTGGGCGAAATCTTTTCGGAGGTTTTCTGTTGGGCGTACGCTCGGACGCTTATCGCGCCCAGCATCGCCAGAAACAGAAACAGTACCTTTGTCCTATTTGTCATCAGTTGTCAATGTTTAGTTCTATATTCTGTATATCAGAAGTTGTAGGTCAGTCCGGCAGTCAGTGCAGCTGCACCTTCCCCTTTTTTTCCGCTGGCGCATCCGTCCAGCTTGTCCCCTACGAGATTACCTTTTATCTCGACATTGATGTCCAGATGTTCCGATACCTTAAAGCGGTTCAGCACACCTACGGTAAGCACTCCTGTGGTGGTATTCAATCCGGGGGCGTTGGCCACACCGCCGCCCACCAGCGGAATGAGGCTGTATGTACGTTCTTCGTTCACACCGCACCACCAGTTCAGCACGTCCACCATGATGTCGGCATGATACATCATGAAATTCCACGATTCGCTGCTTCCGTTCATGGCTTCGCCCGAAGCGTGCATTCCGCTTATCTGCAATCTGGCGCCTAATACGGGGGTAATCCATTTACCGCCGCTTACGTCACCCGTAATGGAAATGCGGTTTCCGAACTGTGCATGCATGTCATAGTCGCCTACGTATACTCCGGCTCCTACCGAACCGCTTACAAACCATTTCTCATTGGCCGGATAGGCCTCCATTTTGCCTTGTGCGGCAACGGTAGTCCCTGCCGAAGCAAGAACTACCGCTGCCAGTATCCAAGGTCTTAGACTAAAAAAATGTTTCATTATTTCGAAGTAATTGTTATTCTGCCATTTGGGCTTTCAGGTACAGTTTTTTTGCGAACTTCATATCATGTTCCACCATGATTCTTACAAGTTCCGGGAAACTGGTCTTTGTCGGGTTCCAACCCAGCAGCGTCTTGGCTTTAGTCGGGTCACCCAGCAGTTGTTCCACTTCGCAGGGACGGAAATATTTCGGATCCACTTCCACCACAGCCTTTCCTGTTTTCACGTCGATACCCTTCTCGTTCACGCCTTCGCCTTCCCAGCGCAGTTCTATGCCGGCTTCCTTAAAGGCAAGTGTGGCAAACTCGCGTACGGTGTGCATCTCTCCGGTGGCAATCACGAAGTCTTCCGGCGTATCGTGTTGCAGGATAAGCCACATACATTCCACATAGTCTTTGGCATATCCCCAGTCGCGGCGTGCATCCAGATTGCCCAGATACAGTTTGTCCTGGAATCCTTGTGCAATGCGTGCGGCAGCCAATGTAATCTTGCGTGTAACGAAAGTCTCGCCGCGGCGTTCGCTCTCATGGTTAAAGAGGATACCGTTCACGGCATACATGTCATAGCTTTCGCGGTAGTTCTTCGTAATCCAGAAACCATACTGTTTGGCTACGCCATACGGGCTGCGCGGATAGAACGGAGTCGTTTCCTTCTGCGGCACTTCCTGCACCTTGCCGAACAGTTCCGAAGTAGATGCCTGATAAATTCTTGTCTTCTTCTCCATGCCCAAAATGCGCACGGCTTCCAGCATACGCAGCGTACCTACCGCGTCGGCTTCCGCCGTATATTCGGGTACGTCGAACGAAACTTTCACGTGGCTCTGTGCAGCAAGATTATAAATTTCATCCGGCTGCACCTGCTGTATGATGCGGATGAGCGAGCTGCTGTCCGTCATATCTCCATAGTGCAGGTTCACCAGGCGGTCTTTCTTCATGTCGCGTACCCATTCATCCAGGTACAGATGTTCGATACGTCCGGTATTGAACGAAGATGAACGGCGCAATATACCGTGAACTTCATAACCTTTGTCAATCAAAAATTCTGCGAGGAACGAACCGTCCTGTCCGGTGATACCGGAGATTAATGCTACTTTTTTCATTTTGTGTATAAATTAATTAATTTGATATTTTTTCTTTTAATAAGTGTCCCAGAAAGATGGTATTGCCTATGATATATCTTTTCCACATTCTCTTGGGTTCCTTTATGAGCCGGTAAAGCCATTCAAGACTGTGTTCCTGCCACCATAAGGGGGCACGCTGTATATTTCCCGCAAAGAAGTCAAACACAGCTCCGATGGTGCCGATCGGACCTTTTACATCCAATTCTTTCAGATGTGCGTATGCCCACTTTTCCTGTTTGGGGGCAGTCATTCCCACCCATAGCAAATCGGGCGTTACACGGTTCACCGCTTCTATCATCCGGCGGTTATCCTCTTCGGAAAATTCCGCTTTATAGGGTGGGGAATAGGTCTCTATCCGGATATTGGGATACAATCCGGCGGCTTTGGCCTTTATTTTCTGTAAAGTACCTTCGCTGCTACCTAAGAAGAAGCAAGTACCGCCTTTCGCGTTCAGTTTTTTCATTTCGTACTGAAACAGGTCCCATCCGGCAATGCGCTCTATCTTCTCATGCCGCAGGAGTTTGAATGCCAGTACGATGCTCGCTCCGTCCGGAATCAGCGCATCGCCTTTCAGCAGCGCTTCGGCAAAGGCGGCATCTTTCCGTGCGGTATTGTAAGAATGTGCGTTGATGGTGTTAATCAGCAGTTTGCCTTCCGGCAACGTGTCAAGTTCACCCGGGTGTCCCAGCAGTGAAATTGTTTTCAGTCTTAACATGTATGATAAGGAATATTTGCCGTAGAGTACGCTACGCTACTGCCTGTCACATAAGCGGTTGTTACGGACAGGCAGATAATATAAGGAATATTTCTCCGGCAAAATTAAGTCAAATGTATTTGATAGCCAAGAAAAAAATGAAAAATGTATAAATTTATCATCTTTTTCCTGGCTTTTCTCAATCTGTCCGGTGATTGATGCAGATACCTTTCAAGTACCATTCGTACAACCGGTGTATGCCTTCGTCTATTTCCACCTTATGATGCCATCCCAGGTTGTGCAGTTTGGTTACATCCGTCAGCTTGCGCAGCGTGCCGTCCGGTTTGCTTGCATCCCATCTCAGTTCGCCCTTGAAGCCGATTTCCGCCATGATTTTTTCCGCCACTTCCCTGATGCTTAGTTCCTTTCCGGTTCCCACGTTGATGTGGCAGTTGCGTATCTCTTTCGAACCTGCCGCATACGTATCCTTGAAGTCCACGTTCAGCAACACATGTACGCTGGCATCCGCCATTTCTTCGCTCCAGAGGAATTCGCGCAGCGGCTTGCCCGTGCCCCACAGCGTAACGGCTTCCGGCGTAATTCCGAATTTTGCCAGCTTTGCCAGTATCTTCTCATCGGTGTAGCTTCCGTTCACACCCTCTACCGGGCGCAGGTCTATATCCTTGTGTACGGCATCCCAGTTGCCTTCGTTCAGGCATTTGGCAAGGTAAATCTTACGTATCATGGCGGGCAGCACATGGCTGTTCTCCAGGTGGAAGTTGTCGTTGGGTCCATACAGGTTGGTGGGCATCACCGCTATGTAGTTCGTGCCGTATTGCAGGTTGAAGCTTTCGCACATTTTCAGTCCGGCAATCTTGGCAATGGCATACGGTTCGTTGGTATATTCCAACGGCGATGTCAGCAGCACTTCCTCTTTCATCGGCTGCGGAGCTTCACGCGGATAGATGCAGGTACTGCCCAGAAAGAGCAGCTTCTTCACTCCGTGTCTGAAGCTTTCACCAATCACATTCTGCTGTATCTGTAAGTTCCGGTAGATGAAGTCCGCCCTATATTGTAGATTGGCCATGATGCCGCCCACGTGGGCGGCAGCCAATACCACGGCATCCGGTTTCTCTTCATCGAAGAATTTCTTTACAGCAACTCCATCCAACAGGTCCAGCTCCTTGTGGGAGCGGCCTGTCAGATTAGTATATCCTCTTTGCAGCAGGTTGTTCCAGATGGCGGAACCCACCAGTCCGTGATGGCCTGCTACAAAAATCTTAGCGTCTTTTTCCAACATAATTTATCAGGTATGATTATTCTTTATCTTTTTCTTTCACTTCGCTGCGGCGTGCCTTTTCGGTGTAGCGCAGTTCCTTTTCAATGGTCATATCCTTGCCCAGACCATACGTATGCAGTCTTTCTGGTTCTATACCCACCTTCACGAGGAACTTCTTCAAGGCTTCGGCACGTTTCAGCGTCACTTTCTTGTTTATGGCTTCTCCGCCCGTATGGTCGGCATAGCCGCAGATGTCAATCTGTACTTCCGGATTCTCTTTCAGTGTTTTGGCAATGGTGAAGAGTTCGCGTGCATACTTGTCCGTATCCAGTTTCCACTTTCCGCGTTCAAAGTATACGGCGGGCAAGTCTTTCGGGAAACCTTTGCATACCACTACTTCCGGAGATTTTTCAAGCACTTTCTGTTCGATGTAGATAGTATCGTGCACCACTTTCGTAACGGTCTTTGTAGCGCGCTTCCACATAGGCAGATAGCCCGGAGCGTACATGATGTTGTCTTTCTTGCGTCCCTTGCTGTTGCCTACCTTCCATATCAGACCAACCTGTGCCGTAACCATGCTGTTGTGTTTGGTGGTATTGATGGAGTTGATACCGTCGAAGTCCTGATTGTTAATCCAGATCATACCTCCCTTCAATTGTACGTCGAAGTTGTGGTTTATCCGGTAACGTACGGCAAGGTCGCCTCCCAGTCCGAGATTAACCTTGTTGTCGAGTTTGTCGGCAAACTGTTCGTCGTTGGAGCGGTTCTTTACAGTAGACGAGAACTTCTGCAGGTAGATACCCGGTGCCAGCACCACAGCCCAGCGGCGGTCACCGTCGCTGCGGCGGAAGAGGTTCAGCAGGTTTACCTCTGCGTTCAGTCCGAAGTTCCATGAGTGAACCGAAGAATACAAATCCTTGTAGTAGCTTCCGCCTTCCGGAAAGTCCACGTTATAGTAAGTGTTTCCGTTGGGCAGCAGTACGAAGTCGTCCTCGTAGCGTTGCGAACCGGCGCGGTTGCTTCCGTAGTCCACAGAGAGGCGTGCTCCGAAAATCGGATTGAACTGGTAGCTTCCCTGCAAACCGAACATATAGCCTGCCCAGTTGTTGTTACCTCTGCTCACGGAACGGAAATCGCCTGCATAGAATGGCATTCCGATGTTCACTCCGATGCTCCACCGTGAGTAGTCTTTGTACAAAGTCTTTTTGTCAGGATAGTCCTTCCAGGGGTCGTCCACTTTGACCACCTCTTGTGCCATGGCTTCCATGCCCGGCAGAGCTGCCAGACAGAAACCGGCGATGATGTATTTCAGTGATTTCATAAACGCTTTGTTTTAAATGTTATTACCGGTTATTTCTTTTGCAACTCCACGCAGATATAGGCAGGTTCTCCATAGTTGATTCCGTCCTTGCGTGCCTGCAGTCCGATTACCACTTTGTAGCCGGTAAGGTCATCGGTTACGCGCGAGGGATCCAGAGTCAGACCCATGGAAAGCGCTCCGTTGTGCATGTCTACCTTTATGTAGTTTGCCAGGTCCGGTTGCGGCTTTCCGGCTTCGTCATAAATAATGCCCAAGCTGTAAACAACCGGGATATTCTGGTTGCTTTCGTTTGCCGTTGAGGAGCCTAAAACTTCTGCTGCAAATACCGGCAGGTTATCTACAATTTGAATGACTTTTGTATCGACATTCTTCATTTCTCCCAGCACAGCGTGTTTGTAGATGTCCTCTTCTGCAAATGCGCTCAGTCCCAGGTCTGCTTTGGTGCGCACCACTTCTGTTCCCGATTTGAACTCATATGTAGTCTGGTCTTCGCTTTGGGCAGGCACGTAGCGTACACCCTTATAGCTTGTAGAGCGGTTATTGTTGCTGTTTTCAAATTCAACGGCTACGGTAAACGGCATCTTGTGAGTCACCGGATCCACTGTAGGCAGTTCGCAAGTAGCCGTAACGGTGAATATGCCTTCGGCTGCATCTTTTACAGCGACTTTTTCTACTGTAAATGCCGGTCCTGCATCACCTGCTCCACGTGTAGGAATGGCTTCTCTGGAGTCGATGTGGAAGTAGCCTTCCAAAGCGGTCACTTCATTAAGCACGTCTGCCGGATTGATTTTCACATTTACATTCAGCTCATATTTGTTGCCTTCACGCGGCTTCAGTTCCACTTCCTCGTTACTGCTGTATTGTGGAATAATTACCATACTCTGGATGCGGTTGAACAAACGATCAACTTTCTCTTCCAGTTCCGTACATTTGTTTTTCAGTTCGTTGATTTCTTCCTGCATCAGAGCCAGCTGATCCTTGATTTCTTTGGTTGCCTCTTCAATCAGCTTGTTCATTTCGTCTTTGTTAGGAACATTGTTCAGTTGCTCGTATATCCCTGCGAGTAATTGATTAATCTCTTCCTTGTTGTAGTAGTCGGCAAGCATGTTCTCCACTTCTGTAATTGTGACGAACTTATCCATTTTACCGTTCAGTTCATCATACTTCGTCTGTAAGTCGAGAATATCTTTCTGATTCTTCAATACATCAGCTTTCAGTTGTCCCAGGTCGGGCAATGCTGCAAGGGCGTCTTCCAGTCTTTTATAAATTTCGTCTACACGTCCCGACAACGCATTATAATTATTATTCAGTGCCAGGAAGCCTGCATCCATCTTGCTTTCCAGTGCGCTTAACAGTCCAGCCTGCTGTGCCTGATTGTCCTTGAGTTGGAGAATATCATTGATATTCTTGTTCACGTAGGCTTGCAGTTCGTTCAGCATCTGTTTGATTTGGCTCAGGTCTGCCGGGGGCACGCTTCCGTTTTCAAGCGAATTCAGACGGTTTTCTATGTCGGCAATGGCATCGTCATAGATTTGTTTCATCTGTTCAACCTGTTTTTCCAAATCAGTTACACGTACTCCCAGTGCATCCAATTGTTTTTCCAGAGCACTGATGCGTGCCGTATGGTCTTTTACGATGCTTTCCACATTACCCATTCTTTCATCCAGCTTTCCGTACAGCGATTCTATGGACAAATATTTCTCGTTAAGTTCTGCCACTTTGGCTTGCAGGTCTTTCAGGTCATTCTGGAGTTGTTCTACCAGTTTGGACAATTCGGGGTCTGTAGTGCCGCCATTGTTTATGGCGTCCCATATTTTTTCTATTTGAGCATCATAATCGCCTATCAGCTTATTGATACGCTTGTCAAGCTCGTCATAGCGGGTGTTCAGGTTCTGAACCGTATCCTGCAGTTTGCTTACCGCATCGGAGATGCCTTCCAATTGTGTATCGATTTCATTGATTTTACCATCCACTTCATTCTTTAAATTCAAGATGTCGTTTTTGGTATCTTCCCTCAGTTGTTCCAGATTCTGTGCATTTTCTTTTGCCGCATTATCCAGTTCTTCGAGTTTACCGTCTATTCTTTCGAGGTTATCGGTCAGTTTCTGGTTCAGCTCTTCCAATTGCTTCAAGGCATTTTCCAGCTTTTGCTTCTCTTCCAGTTGCGATTCTTTCAAATTGGCTATTTCTTCTTTCAAGTCACTGATAGCCTTTTCGGTTGCATTCTGCTTTTCCTGCAAGGATTGGTACTGCTCTTCAAGCTTCCGGATACGTCCGTCCAGTTCATTGTATTTGGCAGAAATCTCGGCATCGATTTCCTTGGACAGTTCCAGCAATTTTTTGTCGAATTCCTGTACTGTCTGTTCAATCATGTTCTTTATGTTCTGGTCATTCTCCTCCATTGCTTTCTGCAACTCGGCAATCTTTCCTTCCAGCTCATTTTTCGTAGTCTCCAGGTCTTTGATAAGCTTGCTGATGCTCTCCTTGAATTCGGCATGCTCCTTGGCTGCTTCCTGCAAGGTTACAATCTGCTTTTCAATCAGTTCGATTTTTTTCAGCAGATTGTCAACGTTAACATCGCCATTTTCAATCTGATTCCGAAGAATTTCGATTTGGCCGTCATAATCTTTCTGGCAGCCGGTCATTAAAATACAGCCGCTTCCTGTAAGCAACAACATAGCTGCGAACAGAGACATTGTTGAATTTCGTTTCATAATCACTAATGTTTTAAAGTAAAACGTTTGATATTTTGTTCTTCTTTCAAGCTACATACCAGCAGTGCACCGTTCCGTTCGGCAATGATATAGCCGTCCAGTCCTTCCACTACCACTTGTTTCTCTCCGGCAGTGTGCACAATACAGTTGTGGCAGTTGTGCAGGCTGATGTCATTCCCCACACCTGCATTTCCGTGTTCGTCCTGCGGCAGCAGGGTTCTTAGCGAACCCCAGCTGCCCAAATCACTCCAGCCGAATTCGGCAGGCAGTGTATAGATGCTTTCCGCTTTCTCCATTACAGCGTAGTCTATGGATATTTTTTCACAGGTGGGGAAGAGTCTTTCTACAGTGTCGGCCTCTTGTGCTGTGTAGAAATCCCGGCTCATTTCGTCCATAATAGCAGCCAGGTCCGGAGTAAACTTGCGTATGGCATCGGTTATGGTATCCACGTTCCACACAAAAATGCCGGCATTCCAAAAGTAGCTGCCGTGGGCAACGTATTCTTTGGCAGTTTCTACATCCGGCTTTTCTTTGAAGGCGCCTACCTTGTATATTTCAGTACCGTTAATCTGTTCTGCAGCCTGTATGTAGCCGTATCCGGTTTCCGGACGGCTGGGTTTAATGCCTATCGTTACAATGGAACAGTTTGTGGCGGTAAAATCGAGTGCACAGCGCATTACCCGTTGAAACTCACCGGTGTTTATCACCAGCGCGTCCGACGGAGTTACTACGATATTTGCCTGCGGATGCTGTTTCTTTATTTTCCAGCAGGCATAGGCAATGCAGGGTGCCGTATTGCGGGCAGTCGGCTCTGCCAGGATGTTGCATTCGGGCAAATCGGGCAACTGTTCTTTTACAATATCCGTATATTTCTCGCTGGTCACTACCCAAAAGTTTTCCATTGGGCATAGCGGTGCAAATCGCTCTACGGTAAGTTGTATCAGTGACTTGCCGCATCCCATTACATCAATAAACTGTTTGGGATATTCAGGTGTACTCATCGGCCAGAATCGGCTTCCGATGCCACCCGCCATGATCACAATATGATTTTCCATCTCTTTTTAATAGTAAATTTTGATAATGTATGTTTATATCAATGAATAGCACAACCTATGGTTATGATTTCAATGTCCGTAATTGCTTTTAAAGAATGCAGGGTATTGGCAGGTATGCTGATAAAGTCTCCACTGCTGCATGTTATCTGTTCCTTGCCAACTGTCATACTTGCATCTCCTTTTTGAAACAGGAAGAATTCTTCCATGGTGGGGTGTAGGTGCTCTTCTGCTGCTTCTCCGGCTTTTAACCGGGTTACGGCAATTTGGGTGAGGGGAGTGGATGTTTCCTGACTGTTGAGTAATACCCGCTTCTCACCGACACCATGTGTGGTAGTGATAATAGGTAACTCTTTAATCTTTTTCTTGGTTGTTTCCATCGCACGTTTTGATGTATGGAATTACACAAAATCTATTTTATACAATCATGTCATCTTGATGATTTCTTTCCAATCATACTCTTGAGTCCTGAATGTTTGTGCAAATAATCTTGATAGGCAACGTAGTATATATGCTCCTATTAGTATGATGAAGAACATTATGAATAGATTTAATGGGAAAATACTATTCATTTTATCTGTGAATAATGCACCTTGTATTAAATATATTTCTAAACACAATCCACCGATGAACTTAATCCACCAACCTGTAATAGGATGTCTATAACATTGTTTTAGGACTTCCGAGTTACATACTTTATAGAAATAGAAGGTAATATACAATAATGGAATTAAAGAGATGATTTGCCAGTCATTCAGTGATTCTATTTTTCTTCCTGCAAATAGTATCATATAATATATAATGATACATCCTAATAGTTTTAATAAGTCATTTGTAAAGCTGAATTTCCACTTCCTTTGTGAAATGCCTAACATGGCACCTTGCAGCATAAATAGGAAATAGTGCCCCCATTTAAAATAAGTAGCTCCATACATATTGTAATCAGCAGGCCTGTTCATGGCAAGATACCAAACCAAAATCAATATGGAACTGATTCCAAATACCCACTTCAATTTATGAAGCATTAGGTGTTGTATAAAATAGAGTATTATATAATATATCATTATGCAAGTAACAAACCACCCCCCCCCATGGATGATAGTATATTTCATGTCATAATGATATCCAAAGACGAATGCTCCCATAATGGCCCATGCAAATACAGTAGGATAGATACGATTGATTCTTCGTTTATACCAATTATCAAATCGCCCCATTTTACCTAAAAATAGTGTAAAACCTGAACAGAAAAAGAATAATACATCTCCTATGGCACCCCCGGTAGCTAATACGTTATATTTTCCGTAAAGTAATTCCATGTGGGAATTGGTTATTACAATAGCTGCAATGCATTTTAAAATATCAATACTAATGTCTCTTGTTTTATTCATGTCGTGATATGTAAAAACTGTATATTCAATCACTTGCTGTTAGTTAATATGCTGCTATATAGAGTGACCATTTGCTTGGCTTTATTGTCCCATGAAAGTTCTTCTTGTCTTTGGCTGCATTGTTTGGACAATTGTTGTAATACATCTCTGTGATGATATAAATAGCTAATCTTTTCAGCAAAGTCTTTAGCAGATTGTTGAGGAGTGCTTAGAGGGATTTTCATACCTACCTGTTCATTTACAGAATCCCCTTGTCCGCATGTGTCAAAACAGACAACCGGCAGATTATTCCCTATAGCTTCTAATACAACGTGAGGCGTACCTTCTGCTACACTCGTAAAAAAAAATATATCGGATTGTTGCATGATTTCCTGTACTTTGTCATGACTGACTGCACCATACCAAATACACTGTTTTGCAACATGTAATGATTCCGCCACTTTTTTATAGCTTTCATTATTTCCGCTACCGACAATATGTAGCTTAATATTTTTATTATTTATTTGAGCTATTGTTTGGATAGCTAATGATAATTGTTTTCTAAAATCCAGTTTTCCCACCCATAATAAATCTAATTCTTCTTTGGCTTTTTTATCAAGGAGTGTTTTATTTTGTGGATAACATCCGGTTTCATTCAAAAGAGGTGATTCTATGTTGAAGAACTTCTTGAAACTCTTTTTTGATTCGGAAGAGGCTGAAACTATAACGGCAGCTTTTTGAGCAGCCTGATGTACTCGCTTATCATGCTTTAGTTGAATTCTTGTTAAGAAATTCTTTAAGTTTATGAAAAACTTAGCTTTTAAATCAGCTCTTTGCAGGTAAGCAGTAGGAAATTTTTCTTTAGCATCCACCGGTCCCCATACAAATGGCTTTTCTTCTATTTTCCACAAGTAGCCAGGTTCGCGAAAACCTATCATGTTCAATTGGTGAACAATGTCTATATGTTGTTCTGCTATAATTTCTTTAGCAATTTCATAGGTTTTCCATTGCCACTCTTTATAATATTTGTAAAATCGCCAGTCTCCTTGGTTCCAGCACATTTTTCTTATTTCATTTGATACCGGATTATAATGGAAATGCATATTCTTTCCTTGGGGGAGAGTAGGGAGTACAGCTTCTATTTTATCTCTGAACTCTCCTTCTGTGATAATGTGCAATTCACAATACTTGGCAAGGTTTGTACACCAATTCCAAGCCATGCCAGGTTCACTTCCCATATTTGGGGAACAGGCGTATGCATTGATAAGAATAGATAATTTCATGATTATATCATAAGTATCATGATGGATTTATATCATTTTGATTAAAGAATTACCTGCTTTTTCAAAATAGGAACTATCCATTTATTATATATGGTAATTATAGGTACTAGTAAAATGAAAATAATTATAACACAGTATGAGGATAATAGCAAATCTTGCCTAATATCTATCATACTTGTTTCTGTTAATTTTGAGAATAAAAAAATAACAGCACGTTTTAAAGGATCGTGTAGACAAAGAATTATTAGAGTATTAGTACCAATAAAAGAAATACATTTACTAATTATGCTTATTTTTGAAATGTAAGGTTCAATGCATTTGACGGTAACTATGGAAAAAGCTATCATGTATAATGCCATCATGTAGAAATGAAATATATATTTAATATTGGGATTGAATAAAGAAAAATTAGTAGCATATCCTCCCCATTTATTAATATATATGAAAGAAATAATAAATAAGAACAATAGAATATAATATTGTTTGGAAAGTTGTTTTATATTATTCATAAATTGTATTTCATGTCCTAATATAAAAAAGGTAAAACAACAACAAGCCATAACTAATCCAAAAGGTAATGTAATGTGGAGAGTTGACCACAATGTTGAGAGTAGTAGTAGCAATAAAGATACTATATATAACTTGCTTTTTTTGTACTTTTTTGTTAGATAGCATGCCATTATTTCGATGGAAAATAAAGAAGGTATAAACCATAATGGATTATTATGAGCCATAAAATTATGGTTTGGGCTTTCAACAAACAAGCCAATAATTGGTTTCCACCATTCAGTAGAAACCCCTCCGCTTTCAGCTCTCATGTTTCTTTCTATAAAAAGCCAATAAAGATAGGTTACAATATAAAAAAATATATATGGAATTAGCATTGAATTAATTCTCTTTTTTAGGAGTTCTTTTATACTGATACCATATTTGAAGAATACTCCTGAAAGGAGAAAAAATAGAGGCATATGAAAAGAGTAAATGAAATAATAAAAATTATCATGTACTTGGTATACATGTCCAAATACAACTAATATTATTCCAAAAGCTTTTAAAAAATCAATATAAAAAAATCTCTTCATTATAGATTTTTTTTAATAAATTCATCTATTACAGGAAGTAATGCTGCTGTTGGATTTATACCTCCTGAACGGTTTAAACATCCTGTTGTTACAACTAACATATTATTCCATCTAGTAAAATATTCTTGTATATCTTTAAAGTCAAACATACCGTAAGGATGATAAATATCTTCACAAGTTTGTACATTGATTTCTTCTGTTAAAATTTCGTACTCAACATTACATCTTTTTAAATGATTGATTGCTATATCTGTGGCCTTTTGGTAAATATTTACAGCTTCAATACCTATATTATAATAAACATCTAATCCTTGAATACCAAATTTATCTTTTTCTTTAGAAAGGGTTATATAGCTTTCTTGAGTGGGGTTTTCAATGTCAATATATAAAAACCATTCATTATTCATTACATACATTCTGCGGAGTATTAATACAGCCCAAACAAAACCTATAACATTGGGGATGTCTCGAAAAATATTCCAAATATATTTCCATTGGAAATGGTGTTTGAACAATACTTCTTTTACACTTTCAAAAAAAGGAAATTGCAAATTGAATACTGGATGTATGTAGAAAGAACAATTGTTTACTTCTCCAATCATACGTTTTGTAATGAGTGAAGTTCCACGCATTCGAAAAACAAAATCTTCTTTACCTATAATAGTTGAATTTTTTATTTTGAAAACTCTTTGAGAAAGATGATCTGAAAAGTAAATTTTGTCTTTTGTAACTAAATTAGAACTCAATAGAATTCGAGCGCTTTCAAATGCTCCAGATGTTAAAAAATAAAAATCATAAGATTTTTCTTTTTCAATGCCATTTTCTAAATAAACCACCCCATCAATGTCTTTCCCATTTTGAGAATTCAGTTTTATAACTCTGCAATGTGATAAAATATTAACTTGTTTCCTTTTATCTATCTTAAACCAGTGAAAGAAATTTCTGTGTAAAGCACTAAGCCATACACCTGTTTTTGTGAATAACTCTTCAGAAACGTGGTTTTCTGGAAAATCGTTTTTTATTTTAAATTTAGCGAGCATTTCATTCTTGCTTTTTTTATCTAAAGCAATAACTTCTTCCATGAATTTATTAGGTTTCTTGAAATCGTTTTCTGTATAGGTTAACAGCTGTCCGCCCCATTTATCGGATGCTCCTCCAAATCCAAAGTATCTGCCATCAGTAAGACCTTTGTATACAGATCTTTTTAATGAAGAATAAAAACCAATTTCTTTTTCATTTTTCACAGTTTTGTCACCTACATCGAATAGGGTAATGTGGGCATTGGGATATTTTTGTATCAATGAGTTGATTACATAACTGCCGTAAGTTCCGGCTCCTAATACTGCTATTTCCATCTGCTTAATTAAATATAATTTTTAATTTATCTTCTGTTTGTTTAGAGCTAAAGCGGCTTTCTATATACATACCTTCGAATCTACTATATAGTGATTGAGGGATGATGCCTGATTTTGCAATGAATTGTGGGATATTTTTAAATAACCATTTAGGCATTGTTAGAATTATTCCTTTTGTAACTTGCTGGGCATAAGTGTATTTTGTCATATTATTGTTTGGAAAAAAATGATAAACGTTATCGTTTTTTTCTGTCTCTATAATTTTAATTAAAGCTTGATGAATATCTTTTCTTTGTACGATAGGTTGTTTACTGTTTTTATTGCCTTTGATAATAGATATTCCGAATGGTAATTTTTTTATAAAAGGGCAAGGTCTATTATCTGCTAATACATATCCAGGTCTCACTAATACTAATTCAAATGGTAATTTTTCTTTTATAGAGAGTAAATATTGATCAACGGCTATTTTGATTTCACCATATCCTCGTTTTGTAGTTTCTTTTAATGTTTCAATAGGAGTATACCTGTCTCTTATACACATCTCCGAGCCCACGAGACCGATCAGTATCTCG
>ENA-OWYH01000267-OWYH01000267.1-human-gut-metagenome-genome-assembly--contig:-NODE-267-length-24644-cov-5.111920_pt1 | contig 24644 bp, 20 predicted proteins | sample MGYA00249746_ERZ652078 | MGnify/ENA primary metagenome ERZ652078 (study PRJEB26925, sample SAMN05827095) | human gut metagenome | biome: ENVO:2100002; feature: ENVO:00000062; material: ENVO:00002003... | reverse complement strand
CGAGATACTGATCGGTCTCGTGGGCTCGGAGATGTGTATAAGAGACAGCTGTCAAAAACCTCGGCCTCGAGACTGGCGCGGAGCTTGACGCGCCAGGTCCAGCGGCAGCACTGCCAGAGCCAGGCGTCGGCCGGACGCCTCTGGGTTCCCACGTTGAAGTAGGCGGCCGTGCGCTCCACAGGTTGGTCGGGACGCTCTGCGTCAACTTCGAGACCCAGCGTGAGAACGCCCTCCGCCTGACCTCGGAAGGCGGCGAGCGCCCTGTGAGACGGCATTCTGGCAATCGGCTCGCGATAGTCGAAGTAGTCGCGGAACTTGGCGCCCGTCTCTTCCATCCCTTCGACGACGCGGCTCGTCATGGCGCCCTCATTCCAAAGCCAGGCGCGCATGTCGGCGAGCAGCACGGAGTCCTCGCTCATCTTCTCGGCAAGGATGTCGCGGGCGCCGTTGAGCGCAGCCTTGACGTCGGGAACATTCTTCTCGGGGCTGACGAAAGCGACAGCCTCGGTTTCGGGATCCAGTCCGGGGTTCTCGAAAAGCTTGAGCGCCAGCGGCTGGAGCCCCGCCTCACGCGCAATGGCGGCAAGCGTGCGGCGCTTCGGACGGTAAGGGAGATAAAGGTCCTCGAGTCCCTGCTTCGTGTCCGCGACGACGATCTTCGCCTCAAGCTCGGGCGTGAGCTTGCCCTGGTCGCGAATGCTGCCGAGAATCACCTCGCGACGCTTTTCAAGCTCGCGCAGATAACCAAGGCGTTCCTCGAGAAGTCGAAGCTGCGTGTCGTCGAGGCCGCCCGTCACTTCCTTGCGGTAGCGAGCGACGAAGGGCACCGTGCAGCCGTCGTCAAGCAGGCCGACGGCCGCCGCAACCTGAGCGGGACGCGCCTGAATGTCGGCGGCGATGATCTCGAAAATTATCTGTTCAGTCGTGGTCATGGCTTTCCATGCAAAACAACGGGGACGCCGCGGCGTCCCCGGGAAGCGGATCTCACAATTTTAGGAGAGTTCGCCCTGCGGAATGTTCTTGAGGACCTGCTCGATCAGGGCCCTGTCCTTGGCCTCATAGGCCTGACGGCGCAGCTGTTCGATCATCGGGTTGAGCGCCTCTTCGGGTTCATCGGCTTCATAGATGAAGCGCACGAAAAGGCTGCCCGCCTCGGGCTCCTCGATCTTCATGAGAAAGGTGGATGCGGGCCAGGACTCCCCTGCCTCGACCACGGTCGTCACCGACTCGCCCTCCCTGAGGATCACCTTGTCGCGAAGGCGGAAGCCGCCGCCGAAGCTCACCTCGCGGCCAAGATGCCTCGCCCCCTCAATGAGCCTCTCGCTGAGGAGCTCGCAGCCCTCCATGTGCTCGACGAACCTGTCGGGATGACGGGCGGCCTTCTCAAGACCGTTCCAGAGCTGGTCCCGCGTCACGAACGGCGGGATTTGGATGATGTGTTCATGTACCTTGCGCATGCTGTCTGCCTTTGTTTTTTGATTTTCCGGTTTCGCCGGGGATCACTCGGCGGCGTGTCCGCGGTCCTTTTCGCCCGTCAGATAGACTTCGAGCCACTGGCTGTATCGCGACACGATGAAGCTGAAGAAGAAGTACACGAGGGCGATGAAGACATAGCCCTCAATGAAGTAGCCGCGCCAGAGCGCGTCACCCAGAGCGAGGCGCAGGCTGCCCGTCAGGTCGTACATCGAGACGACCGTCACCAGAGACGTGTCCATGAAGCACGAGAGCAGGCTGTTGACGAAGGCCGGAATGATGGCCACGAGCGCCTGCGGCAGGATCACCGCCGTATAGACCTGTCGCTGGGAAAGGCCGAGCGAGGCGGCCGCGTCGAACTGGCCGCGGGGAATCGTCTGAAGGCCGCCGCGAACGATCTCCGCCATGTAGGCCGCCTGAAAGAGCGCAATGGCGACGGAGATGCGCCAGAACGGATCAATGCGAACGCCTGCAGGCAGGAGAAGCGGGAAGATGAAGGCGGCAACGAAAAGCACCGTAATGAGCGGCCCCCCGCGCACGAGCTCGATGTAGCCCGTGGACACGGAGGCAACGGCCGGCATCTTGCTGCGTCGCCCGAGCGCGAGCAGAATGCCGAGCGGCACGGATGCTCCCATGCCCACCAATGTAAGCACAATCGTAAGCGGCAGGCCGCCCCACATGTCGGTGGAGATGCTCTCAAGCCCGAACACGCCGCCGAGCATCAGAATGAAGAAGAAGACGACGGCGGCGCTCCAGAGCATGCCGAGCGTGCGCAGATAGGGCTTGCGCCACATGAACGGAAAGGAGCTCACCACAAGCATGGCAAGCACAATCCCCGTTGCAGCGGCGGCACGCCACTGAAGGTGGTACGGATAGCGTCCGAAGATGATGAGGCGCCACTTCTCGGCGACGAAGCCCCAGCAGGCGCCGCTGCTCTGGCCGCAGGCCTGCACGTCCGGCGTCCAGACGGCGTTGACGAGCCCCCAGAGCACGAGCTTGCCGACTATGAACGCAATGACGGCCGATACGACGACGGTGAACAGGGACGCCATGGGCGAATAGAAGTAACGGCGGCGGATGCGCTGGGAAAGGGAGCCGCTGAACGAACTTTCGGTGAGCATGCCGGCCTCCTTACTGCGGGGCCCGCATGATGCGGGCGTTGAGAGCATTCATCACAACCGAGATGACGAGATTGAGCGTCAGATAGACGGCCATGATGATGCAGATGACCTCAAGCGCCTGAGCGCTCACGTTGATCACGGTGTTGCCGATGTTGACGAGGTCGGGATAGCCGACCATCACCGCAAGGGACGAATTCTTGGTGAGGTTCATGTACTGGCTTGCAAGCGGCGGAATCACCAGTCGCATGGACTGCGGGAAGATCACGTAGCTCACGGTCTCGGTCATCGTCATGCCGAGCGCAAGCCCTGCGTCCCACTGGCCTGCCTTGACGGCCAGAACGCCTGCGCGGACGATCTCCGCAATGGAGGCCGACGTGAAGAGCGTGAGGCCGAGCGAGAGCGCGAGGAATTCAGGAGAGATCTGGCTGCCGCCCCTGAGCGCGAAGCGCGTCTGCACGGGATGATCCCATCCCGAGACGACGCCGCAGAGCACCCAGGCGACGATGAAGACGCCTGCGAACACGGCAATGCCGGTCGTGTTGGCCATCAGTCCCGTCATGCGTCTGCGGGCGAAGAAGGCCGATGCGAAGCCGCATGCGGCGCCCGCACCTGCGGCGATCCACATGGCCCATCCGCCCATCAGGGGGGATGCGTACTGAAGGCCGCTCTTCGAGAGGAAGACCCAGTCCCCCACGTGCAGGGCCGTGCGGCCGGCAGGCAGGAGTTCCGTCACGGCTAGATAGACGGCAAGGAGCAGGACCAGAAGCGGAATGTTGCGGTAGAACTCGACGTGCGCCGTGCCCAGAAAGCGGAGCATCGGATGGCGCGAGAGGCGCATGAGGCCCACGACGACGCCGAGCACGGTCGCCGCGATGATGGAGACTGCGGAGACCTTGATCGTGTTGAGCATACCCACCAGGAAGGCTCTGGACATGTGATCCGTATTGGTGAATGGGATCAGCGCCTCACCGATGTCGAATCCGGCGGGATTGCCGAGGAAGGCAAAGCCGCTGTTGATGTGGCGTTCTGCAAGATTGTCCGCCACGTTCATCGAGACGGCGGCAAGGAAGCCCACGAGGATGAGGATCAGCACGGCCTGAATCGTATATTCGCGGCGCTTTCTGGCCTTCTCGCGCTCCTTCCAAGCAGCGTCGCCGTAGATACCAAAAGATTCCCTGGATAGCATGATTTTTTTTTGACTGACAAAAGGCCCCAGAGCGTCCTCTGGAGCCTTCTGTACTAAACAACGGGCTGCCGGTCGGCAGCCGAGGATGCGGATCAGCGGATCGGCATAGCGTACATCAGGCCGCCGTCCGTCCACAAGCGGTTCAGACCGCGGGGCAGGTTGAGCGGTGTCTTCGGACCGAAGAACTCGGTCCAGGACTCGCCGTAGTTGCCGACCTGCTTAATGATACGGTACGACCATTCCTTGTCGAGACCGATCAGCTTACCCATGTCGTCGCTCTGACCAAGCAGGCGCTGGAGGTTCGGATTGGCGCTCGTCTTGCGCAGTTCGTCGGCATTGGCCTTCGTGATGCCGAGTTCTTCGGCCTCGACCATCGTGTTGAAGGACCAGCGGACGATCTGGAACCATTCGTCGTCACCGCGGCGGACGGCCGGGCCGAGAGGCTCCTTGGAGATCACTTCGGAAAGAATCTCGTACTTGGACGGATCCTGAGCGAGCGTACGCATGCCTGCGAGGTCGGACATGTCGGTCGTGTAGACCTGGCAGCGGCCAGACAGGAAGGCGGACTGAGTGGCTTCGGTCGTGTCGAACACCACCGTCTTGTAGCTCATCTTGTGGGAGTTGAAGTAGTCGGCCAGCGTCTTTTCGGAGGACGTGCCGGACTGGACGCAGACCGTGGCGCCGTCAAGCTCCTTGGCGGTCTTGATGCCGAATTCCTTCGGAACGATGAAGCCCTGGCCGTCATAGTAGGACACGGCCACGAATACGGAACCCTGGCTGGCGTCGCGCGTCATCGTCCAAGTGGTGTTGCGGGCGAGCACGTCGATTTCGCCGGACTGCAGGGCGGTGAAGCGTTGCGGAGAGCTGAGCGGAACGTACTTGACCTTGTCGGCGTCGCCGAGAACGGCGGCGGCCACGGAGCGGCAGATGTTGACGTCGAGGCCGCGCCACTTGCCCTGGCTGTCGGCGCTGGAAAAGCCCGGAGCGGACGTGTTGACGCCGCAGAGCACGTGGCCGCGCTTCTTGACGTTGTCAAGCGTGACGCCAGCGACGGCAGGCATGGCAACGGCACCTGCGGCAAGCAGTGCTGCAACGAACAAAAGCTTCATCTTCATTTCGAGTTCCTTCCTTTCGGGATCGAGTTGTTCTGCCTGTGTCCCGGCACTTCGAGGGAAAGTCGCGGCAGGGCTTCGGGCGTCAATGACCTTAAGTTTACAGACACTCCTGCAAACGCCAAGCAAAATTTGTCCCACATCGAATCATGAACAACCCACCTATTTCGTTCTGCCTAGAAACGCACCTCAAAATGTCGCCAAATCACGCGTTCGCTCACAAAAAGCCTGTAAAGCACAGGGTTTGGCAAATCCTCGTGTTACAATGGCAGACTCTTCAAACTCCCGCTCCGACTTATGTCCGTTTACACAGAGCTGTTTTCCCTTTTCATCCTCGTCTGTCTCAGCGCCTTTCTGAGTTGCGCTGAAATCTCCCTCGCCTCCGCCCGCCGCTCCAGACTCAACGTACTTGCGGACGACGGCGACCGCCGCGCCCGACTCGTCCTCGACCTGCAGGAACATCCCGGCCAGTTCTTCTCCGCCATCCAGATCGGCACGAACGCCCTCGCCCTTCTCGGCGGCGTCGTCGGCGAAGCCGCCTTCTCGCCGTTCTTCAAGTGGTGCCTCTCGTTCGTGTTCACCCCCGAACAGATTCACGGCGTCGACTTCGTCATCTCCTTCGTACTCGCCACGCTTCTCTTCGTGATCTTCGCGGACCTGCTCCCGAAGCGCCTTGCCGTCGCCAAGCCCGAGGAAACGGCCATGACCGTCGTCCGTCCGACCTTCGTCATGATCAAGCTCCTGCGCCCGCTCGTCTTCGTGCTTGAAAAGTTCTCCGACGCGCTGATGCGCTCGCTCGGCTTATCGACGAAGCGTCAGGACACGATCACGTCCGAGGACATTCTCGCGAGCGTCGGCGCCGCCACGGCCGCCGGCGTGCTTGCTCCGCAGGAGGAAGCCGTCATCCAGAACGTGTTCGACCTTGAAAGCCGCCTCGTGCCCTCGGCCATGACGCCGCGCGAGAACATCGTCTTCTTCACGCTCGACGACCCCGAGGAGGAGGTACGCGTCAAGATCTCTTCCGTCCCGTACAACCGCTTCCTCATCTGCGACAAGGACCTCGACCACATCATCGGCTACGTCGACAGCATGCACATCCTGCGACAGGTCCTCAACAACAAGCCGATCTCCTTCAAGGAGCCCGGCGTCGTCCAGACCTGCCCCTTCATTCCGGACAGCCTGACGCTTTCCGAAGTGCTCGACGTCTTCCAGCGCTCCCGCGCCGACTTCGCCGTCATTCTCAACGAGTACGCCCTGGTCGTCGGCGTCATCACGATCAACGACGTGATGAGCACCGTGATGGGCGAGCTCGTCGTCAACGCTGACGAACTTCAGATCGTCGAGCGTGAGGACGGCACGTGGCTTGTCGACGGCTCCACGCCGATCGACGACCTCGAGCATGCGCTCGACATCGACGAGTTCCCCGAGGACACGACCTACGAGACGGTCGCGGGCTTCATGATGTACATGCTGCGCAAGATCCCCAAGAGGACCGACAAGGTCGTCTGGGCTGGCTACACCTTCGAGGTGATCGACGTCGACAACAACAAGATCGACCAGATCCTCGTGACACGCAACAAGCGCCCCGCGCCCGTCGCCGACGCGGAAGAGCCTGCCAAGGCCGACTGAGGCGCCATTCGTTCCGCCTGAAAAGAAAGAGGAGCCCTGATCGGGGCTCCTCTTTCTTTTTCTTCAGACGGGTCCGGACTTATTCGGCCGCCGTCTTCTTTTTGGTCGTCCTACGGGTCGTCTTGCGGGACTTGGCCTCGGAGTTCTCCTCGCCGGATTCGGTCGCCTCGGCGTCCTTCTTGCTCGGCTGGAACTCAAACGCGATGCTGCCGTTGCCCTTCACGATGAGGAAGGCCTTGAAGGCGCGCTTGCTCTTCTTCGAGATGAAGCCCGAGAGCAACTGCGTGCGCTTGTTGGCAAGGAGTTCCGTGACCTCCTCGGACGTGATGTCGCGGGAAAGGATGGTCTTGCTGATGCGGAACGTGCACTTCTTTTCGCCGCGAATGTTCTTCTCGCACTGGTAGGCTGCGGGCATTTCAAGCACGCGGGCGCCGCAGCACGGGCAGACGCCGACGACGGGAGCGCTTTCGATCTCCTCGTCCGTCACCTCGGCCTTTTCCTCCTCGCCGAAGTCGAACTGCATCTTCCAGAGGCCGTCGGTCTCGTCCTTTTTGAGAATCAGTTCGGCCTCAAACGGGAAGCCGCGCTTGCTGATGAAGCCGGAAAGCGGTCCCACGCGCCCCGTGTTGAGGAGCTCTTCAACCTCAGCCTGTTCGAGCATGCGGCCCGAAGGATGCTTGGCAATCGAGAACTCGCAGCCGGGCGTCGTGCAGGCGAAGCGGCGGTAGTTTTCGACGATCTCGCCGCCGCACTGCGGACAGGGCGCCTCAATGCGGCGCGGATTTTCAAGCGGCACGCTGTTGCCCTCGTACTGCTTGGCCATGTTGACGACATTCTCCGTCAGGCGCCGGATCTCGCGCATGAATTCGTCGCTCTGGAACTTGCCCTCCTCGATGAGGCGCAGCTTTTGCTCCCACTCGGCGGTGAGGCGCGGCTCGCTCAGTTCGGCGATCTTGAGCCCCTTGAGCAGCGTGATGAGCTGGAAGGCCTTAGCCATCGGATGCAGATCGCGCTCCTCACGGCGCATGTACTTCTGCTCAATCAGGCCCTCGATGATCGAGGCGCGGGTGGCAGGTGTGCCCAGGCCCTTGTCGGCCATGGCGCCGCGCAGTTCGTCGTCCTCAAGCTTCTTGCCTGCGGTCTCCATAGCGCTCAGGAGCGTGGCTTCCGTGTAGCGGGCGGGAGCCTTGGTCTGCATGGTGGAAACGACGACGTCCTTCACGGCGGCCGGTTCGCCGGGCTTGACGGGAGTAAGCGCCTCGCGCTGGGTACGGCCCTTGCCGGCCACTTCGAGCCAGCCGGGCTCGGCAAGCACCTTGCCCTCGGTCTTGAACTGGTGGGCGCCGACGGTCGTGATGCGGACCGTCACGTCATACTCGGCCGCAGGATAGAAGACGGCCAGAAAGCGGCGCACGACCAGATCGAAGATCTTCTGCTCGACCTCATTGAGAGTCTTCGGAAGCTGCCCCGTCGGAATGATGGCGAAGTGGTCGCTGATCTTCGTGTTGTCGAAGATGCGCTTGTCCGGACGAACCCAGTTCTGCGTCAGGATCTTGGACGAGAAGGCTGCGTAGTCCGTGAGGCCGCCCAGTGCGTTGAGCGTGTCGCGCACGGTCGGCATGTAGTCTTCGGGAAGCGCGCGGGCGTCGGTTCGCGGATAGGTGAGAACCTTGTGCTTTTCATAGAGCGCCTGCGCGATGGAAAGCGTCGTCTTGGCGGAATAGCCGAAGCGGCTGTTGGCCTCGCGCTGCAGGCTCGTCAGGTCGAAGAGCAGGGGCGAAAGCTGACGGGAGCGCTTCGAGGTCTCCTCGATCTTGCCCATGCCGTTGCGGCAGGCCGCGGCAATCCTGCGGGCCTCGTCCTCCGTCCAGAGGCGCTCGGCCTTGCGGTCGGGATCATCCTTGTCCTTGCGGAAGTTCGGGTCGATCCAGATGCCCTCGTATTCGCCCGCGGAGACGCCGAACACGGCGGAAACCTCCCAGTAGCCCTTGGGCACGAAGGCATTGATCTCCTCCTCACGCTTGACGACGATCGCGAGCGTCGGCGTCTGAACCCGGCCGACGGTCGTCAGGAAGAAGCCGCCTTCCTTGGAGTTAAAGGCGGTCATGGCGCGCGTGCCGTTGATGCCGACAAGCCAGTCGGCTTCGGATCGGCAGCGGGCGGCGGCCTCAAGGGGCTTCATCTCATCGTCGGTGCGCAGATGACGGAAGCCCTCCTGAATGGCGTTCTTCGTCATGGACTGGAGCCAGAGACGCTTGACGGGCTTCTTGCTGCCGCAGGACTGCATGATGTAGCGGAAGATCAGTTCACCCTCGCGTCCCGCGTCGCATGCGTTGATGACTTCGGTCACGGCACGGCTTCGGATCTTCTTCGACAAAGCCTTGAGCTTCTCTTCGGACTTCTTGATCGGCTTGAGATCGAAGTAGGGCGGCAACACGGGAAGGTTCTTGAAGGTCCAGCGGCCGCGCTTGACATCAAACTCTTCGGGCGCAGTAATTTCGAGCAGATGACCGACGGCGGAGCCGATCACCATGTCGTCACGGACCCAGAAGTCGCCGTCGCGCGTGAAGCCCCCGAGAGCTCGCGCAATATCGCCTGCAACGGAAGGCTTCTCAGCAATGACAAGAGATAAGGACATACGATGCATCTCCATGACCGCAGTTATCGTGGAACCGGCGGGCACAGCAAACTGAAAACAAATGAATGGCGGCATGCGCCTGCGTTGGACATCATTATGCAACAGACGCCGCAGGGAATGCCCTCGTGCAAATATTCATAGCGTACCAACTACAGGCAGCCGGACTCAACTCCCTGCCAGACGCAGCTCGGCAAGAATGTCGTCCGAAGACTCGACAAGCCTCGCTCCCTGACGGATCAGCCTGTGACATCCCCTGGCGAAGGGAGAGTGGATGGACCCCGGCACGGCCATGACGTCCCTGCCCCAGTCGGCCGCCGTTCTCGCGAGGCTGAAGAGATGGGAGCCCGTGCCTGCATTGAGCGCCAGAAGCGCCTGCGCGGAGGCCATGCGGCAGCACGTCTGCAGCTCCCGCCCCTCGGGCGAGAATCCGAACCCCGGCGCAACGGCGGTCATGATGAGGCCTCCCTTGTCCAGAAGCTCGTGGAGAAGATCTCGTCCCTCGGACGGCCAGACCCTGTCGGGTCCGCAGGGCTGCCAGACGAGCGCCCTGCCGCCTGTGCGGAGCACGCTTGCGAGAAACACCGTCTCCGTTCCGGGAAAGTGCCCCGTCGAGAGCAGAAGCTCGTTGCGGGTTCCGAGCGCCTCGCCGAAAACCTCCGCATTGTACAGAGCCTCCCTGTCGGGGTGCGTGCTGCCGCCCACCGTAAGCACGGGCTTGGCGAGAAGGCCCGCGTCACCGCGGTACCAGAGAAGCACGGGCGCGGCGCCCGCCTCGATCATGAGGCGGGGATAGCGGGGATCGGCCAGTGTGATGAAGCCGACTCCCTTCGTTTCGGACAGCCACGACAGGATGCGTTCCGCCTCTCCGCTCGAATTAACCTCGCGGATCTCGCGCGCCGCCGTCTCGCCGGCAAGCTTCGTCAGGGTTCCCGACGAGGCGTCGAAAAGCGCCTCGACGCCGCCCGTCTGCTGCAGGAGCCTGAGGATCTCAGGCACCGAAAGCACAGTAAGCAGAGAAAGCTTGATCCAACATTCGGCCTCGCGGCCCGTTTCAGGCGTCATGTCCCTTCCCGTGGTGAATCCGCCCGCCCTCTTGAGTCCGGACGGCAGTTCTGATCTAAAATAGACGGTTTTACAAGTTCAACTCTTTCTAGGAGCGTCTCGTGGCTCTTCTGCCCATTATCCAATATCCCGATCCCGTTCTGGCTGCCAAGGCCGAGCCCGTCACCGAGTTCAACGACGAGCTCCGCAAGCTTGCCGCCGACATGGCCGAAACCATGTATGCGGCCCCCGGCGTCGGGCTCGCGGCCAATCAGGTGGGCAGCCTCAAGCGCATCGTGGTCATCGACATCACCGACGAGAAGAACAACCTTCTCGTCCTCGTCAATCCCTACATCAAGTCCCACACGGAGGAGCTTGCCGAATTCGAAGAAGGCTGCCTTTCCCTCAAGGGACTTTATGAAAAGGTGAGCCGCCCCGATGGCGTCACCGTGTGCGCCCAAGACCTTGACGGCAAACCTTTCGAAATCAAGGCCACCGGCCTTCTCGCCGTTTGCCTGCAGCATGAGCTTGACCACCTTGACGGCACGGTCTTCATCGACCATCTCAGCCGCCTCAAGAAGGACCGCGCCAAGACGAAGCTGCGCAAGCTTCGCAAGAATGACAAGCAGGCCTGAGCCTGAGCGGCGCAGGCCGCGTCAGGCAGGATGCCTGTGGCAGTGCTCCGCGATGAGCGCGCCAAGTTCGGGCACCAGAGCCTCGGGGAGCTGATGCCCCATGCCCTCGATCACCTCGAAGCGTGCGTTGGGAATCAGATCTGCGGTCTCCCTGCCTGCCGCAAGCGGCAGAAGCGGATCCGCCGTGCCGTGAATGATCAGCGAGGGCGCCGCCAGACGCCTGAGCTGCCAGGACCTGTCCCCACTCGCCAGAATGGCCAGCAGCTGCCGCGCCGTTCCGTCAGGATCGTAGTGCAGGCTCCCCAGCATGCCCAGCATGCTCTCGAGTTCCTCGCCCGACGGCTTGTACGCCGGCCCTGAAAGGGTGGTGAACACGCGGGCGAAGTAATCCCTCAGTCCTTCCTCCGTATTCAGATTGTCGGGCTTTCTCAGAAGAGTCCAGACCGCATTGAGACGACCGAATCCCGTTCTCGGGTTGCCCGAAGCGGAGGCGATCGACGTGAGCGATGCCACGCGATTGGGGGATTGCACGGCCGCCACCTGTGCGATCATGCCGCCCATGGAGATGCCGACGATGTGCGCCCTGCGTATCGACAGGTGATTGAGGAGGCGCTCCACGTCGAGCGCCATGTCCTCAAGCGCGTAGGCGCTCGTCACCTTTCGGCGCAGAAGCGCCTGCGCCACGGCTGAGGCCACGTTTCTTCCGTCCGCCTTCATGTCCGTGCAGCGGGAGCTCTCCCCGCAGTCGCGGTTGTCGGGCGTGATGACCTGAAAGCCTTCCCGCACAAGGTGTGCGATGAGGCTTGTCGGCCAAGCGGCGCTCGACATGCCAAGGCCCATGATCAGCACGACGGCGGGCGCATCCGAGGCGCCATAGCGCCGGTAGGCCAGCTTGAATCCGTTGTAATAAAGTGCGTCCACGTCGTTTCTCTCTTTGCGCCTCTCTGCCTAAAGTACCGTACACTAGTACCATCATTGTATTTTGACACTTGAAAACGCTCCCCATCCAGCGTCGCCGGAGTCCAAACGTATGAAGATCATTTTTGCAGGCACGCCCGACTTCGCGGCCGTCGCGCTCAAGCACCTCATTGACGCGGGACACGAGATCGCCCTCGTTCTCTCGCAGCCCGACCGCCCGAGCGGCCGCGGCATGAAGCTCACTCCCTCGCCCGTCAAGAAGCTCGCCCTTGAGCACGGCATTCCCGTCATCACGCCGGTCACGCTGAGCCTGAAGAAGGCACCCGAAGAGTCCGCCCGCATTCACGCGGACCTCAAGGCCGTCGGCGCCGACCTGCTCGTCGTGGCCGCATACGGCCTCATTCTTCCGCAGGCTGTTCTCGACTGCGCCAAGGGCATCGGCCGCAACGGCGACATCCGCGCCATCAACATCCACGGCAGCCTTCTGCCCCGCTGGCGCGGCGCCGCGCCCGTTGCGCGCGCCATCGAGTCCGGAGATGCGGAAAGCGGCGTCGTGCTCATGAAGATGGAGCTGGGCCTTGACACGGGTCCGATGATCCGCACCGTGCGCACGCCCATCACGCAGGAGGACACCTCCGACACGCTCATGATGCGCCTGGCCGAACTCGGCGCAGAGCTCCTCGTCGAATCCCTCAGGACGCCGGACGAACTCGACTGGACGCCCCAGCCCGAGGAAGGCGTCACCTATGCCGAGAAGCTTCTGAAGACGGAAGCCGTCATCGACTGGACCCTTCCCGCAAAAGTCCTCGCCAACAAGGTTCGCGCATTCAATCCCTTCCCGGGAACTGTATTCGACAAGGACGGCGTCCCCGTCAAGATCTGGCAGGCCGAAGCGCTCGAGCTCTCTGGTCATCCCGGCGAAGTGCTCGACACGACGAATGGTCTTGTGATCGCCTGCGGCGAAGGCGCTCTTCGCGCCACGGTTCTGCAGAAGCCCGGCAAGCCCAAGATGGCCTTCGGTCCCTTCCTTCAGAGCCTGCCCTTTACCGTTGGTGAGGTCGTCAAGTGAGCATCGCCGCGTCCGCGCCGCACAAGCAGGCGCCTTTTTCCAAAATCGTGAGCGCCGTCGCCTCCGCACGCACGCAGCTGCGCGCAGGCGCCTCGCTCAACTCCGTCATCCGACCTGCGCTTCTCAACGTCCCGCTGGAAAGCCGTCCCGCCGCACAGGCGCTCATCTATGAGAGCGTGCGCCGCTGCGCGAGAACGACCGCACTCGTCGGACTGCTTTGCAGCCGCCAGCCCTCGGCCGAGGTGCTCTCCGTGCTCGAGACCGCCTTCGCCGCCTTCTCGCTCGGCAGGCTCGCAGTCTTCACCGTCGTGTCCGAAACGGTCACGGCGGCCAAGGCGAACCCGCAGACCCGTGCCGCCTCAGGCTTCATCAACGCCGTGCTCCGCCGCTATCTGCGCGAGAAGGATGAACTGGAAAAGAAGATCGCCTCCCGCGACGAGGTCCGCTTCAATGCTCCCGCTTGGTGGATTGGCCGCATCCGCACGATTTATCCAAAGGATGCGGACCGCATTCTGGAGCTGGGCACGCGTCATCCTCCGATGACGCTGCGCGTCAACGTCCGCCTCATGACCGTCGAAGACTATCTTGACCGGCTGAAGGCTGCAGGGCTTGAAGCCCGCCGAGTCGGCCCCGAGGCCATCGAACTCGTCACGCCCGTCCCCGTCGACCGCATTCCCGGCTTTGCCGACGGGCTGAGTTCCGTTCAAGATGCAGGAACGCAGCTTGCTGCGCATCTGTTGCCCGTGAAGGCGGGCGACCGGGTGCTGGACGCCTGCTCGGCTCCCGGCGGCAAGACCGCCCACATTCTCGAGCGCGCGGACTGCGCCATGACTGCGCTGGAGATCGATCCCGCCCGAGCCGTCAAGGTTCGCGAGACTCTCGACCGACTCAAACTCAAGGCCGACATTCGAACGGCTGACGCCGGCGACACGGCAAGCTGGTGGGACGGCAAGCCCTTCGACGCCATTCTGCTTGACGCGCCGTGCACGGCAAGCGGCGTGGTGCGCCGCCAGCCCGACACGCCGTGGCTCCGTCGCCCCGACGACATCAAGAAGCTCGCCTCAGAACAGAAGAGGCTCCTCAAGACGCTCTGGCCCCTGCTCCGCAAGGGCGGCAGGATGCTCTACGCCACGTGCTCGATCTTCCCCGAAGAAGGCACGGGACAGATGAAGGCATTCCTGGCCGCAACGCCCGACGCCCGTCTCGTCCCCCTGTTTGCAGGCAATGACGGCATGCTGACTCTTCTGCCCGAGGAATCGGGAGAATGGCGCTCCGACGCCCAGCTGCCCACCGTGCATGACGGCTTCTTCTATGCCCTTTTGGAAAAGCAAGCCTGACATGTACAAAGCGACCCGACGCCAGACCCTGAAACTTGCGCTGCTCGCGGCGCTCGGCGCTTCGTCCATGACCGCGCCCGAGGCGCGGGCGGCCGACGCGACCTTCATGCGCGCCGCGCTCACGCTTGACGAACCTGGCGAGCGGTCGGGCCTCTTCCTGAGCTCCTCCTTTGAGTTTGACCTGCCTCAGGCGCTCTCCGAGGCGCTTCACAGGGGCATTGCGCTCTATTTCGTTCACGAATTCAGGCTCTACAAGGAGCGGTGGTACTGGATCGACAAGGCCACGATCCGCTGCCGCTTCATGATCCGTCTGGCGTTCGATCCGCTCACGCGCCGTTACCGCCTCTCCTACAACGGGCTTTCGCTCTCCTTCGACACGCTTGAACAGGCCCTGCCCTACATCAAGAACATCAGGCGCTGGCGCGTCGGTCCCTCGAACGCCGTGCGCAATGCGGAGGACTACGCGGCCGAACTGCGCTTCTATCTGGACACGGACAAGCTTCCCAAGCCGATGCAGGTCGTCAACACGGGCAGTAGCGACTGGACGCTCACCAGCGACTGGATAGAACTTCCGATTCCTGCGGAAGTCATCGCTCCCGCGGAGTAAGAGACAGCCATGCCCCGCTGGTTACGCTACAGCACCCTGATCGCCATCTCCTTTGCGAGCATCGCCATGCTCGGGCTGGCGATCAGTCTCTTCAATCCCAAGCTGTTCGACAGGTACTTCCCGTTCCTGCTCGTCCTGAACGCCGTCATCGCCGCCGTCCTTTTTTGCGTCGTGACGACGCTGTGCCTGCGTCTGGCAAGACGCCAGCGCTCAAAGCAGTACGGCTCGCACATGACGGCGAAGCTTGCGCTCACGACGGCCCTCATCAGCGTGGTGCCGACGCTGACTGTCTATGCGATCTCCACGGCCTTCATCAGCCGCTCGCTTCAGGACTCCTTCTCTCCACGCGTGGAGGCCTCGCTCGACGCAGGCGTTCGCATCACGCAGGAGATGCTCGCCAAGCAGGAACAGTCCACGCAGGAGCTGGCACGTGACTTCGCGGATGCACTCGCCGGGACGCCCGACTCCCTGATGCTACACGACCTGCTCAAGCTTCTGGAGCCGCATTCGGGAACCGAGGCTCTTGTCCTCACAAGCACGGGCTCCGCCGTGGCGGCTGCAGGCTCCCGCATCAACGTGCTGATGCCCGACCTGCCCTCGCAGCTCCAGCTCAAGACCGCCAAGACGACGGGCATCTACAGCATCGTCGACGGCGACACGCTTTTCGAGGCTCCTGAAGCGACAGGCGGCTCAAGCGACCTACGCATACGCGTCATCATCCCCATTTCGACGCTGCACGCTCCGTCCCTCTCCAACTTCAAGACCACGGGACTGCTTGCCAAGACCGCCAGCAGCCAGCAGCTCTTCCTGCAGCTGACCCAGCCCGTCGACAAGACGATCGGGCTTCATGCGGCCACGCTCGTCGCAGGCTACCGCGAGTACCAGCAGCTGGCCTACAGCCAGAGCTCCATGGCCACGCTTTACGCGCTGACGCTCTCGCTCATCGTCCTGCTCGCCGTCTTCGCGAGCGTTCTCGCTGCGCTGTCCTTTGCACGCAGGACGACGTCGCCCGTCATGCAACTTGCCGAAGGCACCAGACGCGTGGCCACGGGCGACTTCATGCCGATCCGCGAGTTCCAGGGCGGCGACGAAATCAACGTGCTGACCCGCTCCTTCAACTCGATGATCAAGGAAGTGTCCGAAGCCAGACGCGGCCTCGAGCTGCAGCGCCTGCAGGCCGAGCAGGCCCAGGCGTTTCTGGAGCGCGTGCTCGGCAACATTTCGTCGGGCGTCGTGGTCGTGGACCACTGGTACACGGTCGTCACGGCCAATCAGGCGGCACGCCGCATCATGGGCGAGCAGAACGTGATGACGGGCGCCTCCCTTCGCGATACGCTGCCCGAATTCGTTTCGACCCTCGAGGAATATCAGCACAGGGAGAGCATCGGCACGGCCCCCGAACCCCTCGACTTCGAGCTTGAACAGAACGGCGTGACGATTCCGCTCTACCTGAAAACTACGCCCATGCAACTCGGCACCCAGACGGGGTCCGTGCTCGTCTTCGACGACGTGACCGCCCTCATGAAGGCGCAGCGAGCCACCGCCTGGGGCGAGGTCGCCCGCCGCCTTGCGCACGAGATCAAGAATCCGCTCACGCCCATCAGGCTTTCCGCCGAAAGGCTGGCCTGGAAGCTTCACGCCAAGCTGACCGAGGAAAAGGACCTGCAGCTTCTCCAGAGGACGACCAACACCATCATCGAGCAGGTCGACACGCTCAGGCAGATGGTCAACGACTTCAGGGAGTACGCGCGCATGCCCGCCGCATCCCTTGTCCCGCTGAACCTCAACGAGTTCATGGAAACCGTCCTGCAGCTTTACCACGATGCAGGTCACGCCATCAGCTTCGTCCCCGGAGAGGGGCTGCCGGAGATCGACGCGGACCCCGCCCAACTCAGGCAGGTGTTCCACAATTTGATTTCCAACAGCCTCGAGGCCGTGACGGAAGGTGAGCTCGTTCGCATTTCGATCAGAACGGAAGCGCTGGAATCCCAATACCATGCAGGCGCAATCGGCGCTGTTAAACTCTCTATTGAGGATAATGGGCCCGGCTTTACGGATAAAATCCTGAATGCTGCCTTTGACCCCTATGTGACAACCAAGCCGACGGGAACGGGGCTCGGCCTGCCGATCGTGAAGAAGATCCTTGACGACCACGGCGCCGCCATCAAGCTCAAGAACCGCAGCAACGAAGAAACCGGCGAGATTCTCGGCGCATCTGTCGAAATTGTCTTCAAAGTCTCTCGACTAGAGCACAACCCAATTTCCAACTGAGCCACAACATGCATACAGTCTTGATCGTTGACGATGAATACGGCATCCGCGAGCTCCTTTCAGAGATTCTGGAGGACGAGGGCTACCAAGTCCTGACCGCAGAAAATGCCAAAATCGCTCAGAGCCTAGTTGGCAAGCACGACTTCGACCTGATTCTCCTTGACATCTGGATGCCCGACATGGACGGCATTTCCCTGCTCAAGGAGTGGTATTCGCATAACACCGTCAGGTGCCCCATCGTGATGATGTCAGGCCACGGCACCATTGAAACCGCAATGGAGGCCACGCGCTTCGGTGCAATGGACTTCCTCGAGAAGCCGATCTCGATGCAGCAGCTTCTGAAGACGTGCAAGCAGATGATCCAGTTCTGGGAGCACGAAAAGGTTTCGCGTCCCCGCGAAAACGAACAGGCCAAGGCCGCCAGCGTCGCTCTGGCGGGCTGGAAAAAAGCTTCCTGCTCCCCTCTGAATGTTTCGCTCGCCAACCTCAACGACAAGTCCAGGTTCTGCGACCACTTCATTCTCACGGACGTGCCGCTTCGCATCGGTCCTCAGGCCCGCCTGCCGATCATCGACGTTCCCGAACTCCATTTCGAGTTCAACCTCAACCTGCCGCTGCGTGAGCTTCGCGACAGTCTTGAACGCGCCTACATCACCCGCGTCGCCCAGTTCTACGGCGGCTCGGTCACGATGCTTGCCAAGCATGCGGGTCTGGAGCGCACTCACCTCTACCGCAAGATTCGCCAGCTCGGCCTGGAGCTCAAGAAAACCACCAGAAAGGATGAATCCGATCACATGGCGGCTGGCGACACGATGGAAGATCTTTCCGAGGAGACCTCGGACACTCCCGACAACAAGAAGTGCTTCCAGATCCATCAGAAAACCACCGACGTGAATAACGGCTCGGACGACTCATGAAAATCCTGATTGTGGGCGCAGGCCGCATCGGCAGCTCGGTCGCCGAGAGTCTGGTCTCCGAAGCCAACGACATCACCGTCGTTGACCAGGACGCCGAGCGCATCGGATCCCTGCAATCGAGATTCGACCTGCGCGGCGTCGTGGGCAACGCCACCAGCCCGCAGGTGCTGACCGATGCAGGCGCGGCCGATACGGACATGCTGATCGCCGTCACCTCGAGCGACGAGACGAACCTCGTCGTAACGATGCTCTGCGCCCGCATCTTCAACATTCCGACCCGCATCGCCCGCGTCCGCAACAACGAGCTTCGAGACTATCCCCGCATTTTGGGCGAGGAAGGCTTTGAAGCAACGTCCATCATCTGGCCCGAGCAGGCGCTCGTGAGCTATCTCATCAAGCTCATTGACTTTCCCGAAGCCATTCAGGTTCAGGAATTCGGAGAAGGGCTTGCAAGCCTCATCGCCGTGCGCGCCAAGTCGGGCAGTCCGCTGGTGGGCCGCCCGATCCGTGAACTCTTCACGCATCTGCCTCAGGTTCCCGCACGCATCGTGGCCATCTTCCGTCGCAACCGCCGTCTGGAGGTGAACGCCTCCACCATTGTCGAGGCAGGCGACGAGGTCATCTGTCTGTGCGACACCAGACACGCCAGGCGCGTCATGGCGGAGCTGCGCCATCGCGAGCGCCCCGTGCACAGCATCATGATTGCGGGAAAGCCCAGCTTCACCCTCAATCTCGCGCGCATGCTCAAGACCGGCGAAAACCGTCCGGGCGGCAACTTCGACATCAGGATTCTGGAGAATGACCGCAACGTCGTGAAGCGCCTCTCCCGCGAGCTCGGCGATGCCGCCATGCTGATCGAGGGCGACTTCACCAGCGAGGACGTGCTTGACGCCGCAGGCATCGAGACGTGCGACCTGTTCATTGCCGTGTCCGAAAACGACGAGAACAACATCCTCGGCGCTCTTCTGGCCAAGAAGCTCGGCGCAGGCAAGACCATTGCGCTCGTCAACCGCAAGGCCTACGGCGACCTCATGCAGGGCAGCCAGATCGACATCACGCTGTCGACCACCACCGCCGCGCTCGGCGAGCTGATCCGCCACGTGCGCCGCGGCGACGTGGCGGCCGCCTACAGCCTGAGACGCGGCGCGGCCGAAGCGCTCGAAATCGTCGCCCACGGCGACCGCAGAAGCTCCAAGGTCGTCGGCAGGCGCATTGGCAGCATCTCGCTGCCCGAAGGCTGCGCCATCGGAGCCCTGATCCGCGGCAACGATGAAAACGCGCTCGTACTGATGGGCGACAAGGACACCGTCATCGAGGCGGAGGACCACGTGATCGTCTTCGTGCCCTCCAAGAAGCTCATCCCGAAGATCGAACGACTCTTCACGGTCAATGTCGGCTTCTTCTAAGGAGGCCTGACGCCATGTTCAACACGATCCGCTATCTGCTGCTGCCGGTGCTCAATGCCTCTGGGCCCGTCTTCATCTGGCTCGCCGCGGCGCTGCTCATTCCGTTCACGCTCTCCGTCTCAAAGCAGGACGGCGCGGCGGACAGCTTTCTGACGTGTTTTCTCATCACGCTCGCCACGGGCGTGGTCCTGATGCTTCTGACCCGTCGCTGGCGGCGGGAGCTGACTTCAAGGCACGGCTTTCTTCTCGTGACACTGATATGGACCTCCGTGCCGCTCTTCGGCACGATTCCCTTCATCATCGAACGCCCCGACATGAGCTTTGCACAGCTCTACTTCGAGATGATGTCCTGCCTCACGACGACGGGCGCAACGGTCTTCACGGGACTCGACAAGCTTCCCGTATCACTGAACGGCTGGCGCTGCTTCCTCTCGTGGATCGGCGGCATGGGCCTCATCGTGCTGTCCGTGGCCATTCTCCCGCTGCTCGGCGTGGGCGGCTCGCAGATCATCAAGGCCGAGACGACGGGCCCCCTCAAGGAGCACCGCCTGACGCCCCGCATCGCCGACACGGCCAAGGCGCTCTACATCATCTATCTCGGCGTCTCCGTCGCCTGCGCGATCTCCTACCATCTGGCAGGCATGGAATGGGAAGACGCCATCATGCACATGATGACGACCGTCAGCCTCTCGGGCATCGGCACGCATGACGCAAGCTTCGCATACTTCAACAGTCCCGCCGTCGATGCGGTCGCCATCGTCTTCATGCTGATCAGCGGCTTCAACTTCTCCCTCCACTTCATGGTATGGAGGCGCAGGAACTTCCTGATCTACCTGCAGGACGCGGAGGCGAAGGCCTGGATTGCAACGGCCGCCCTGATGTCGGCCCTCACGATCATCGTGCTCGCCGACGCGCACGTCTACGAAACGTCGGCCGAAACCGTGCGCCACGCGCTCTTCTCAGTGGTCTCCGTCATCACGACGACGGGCTACGCAACGGTCGACTACGCCTCCTGGCCGCTCGGCCTGCCCGTCCTCCTGCTGGTCGCCGCAGCGTTCTCGACGTGCGCAGGCTCGACGGGCGGCGGCATCAAGATGGTGCGCCTGCTGATCATCCTCGGCATGATCCGAAGGGAAATGACGAAGCTGCTTTATCCGAAGGCGGTGGTTCCGCTCACGCTCAACAAGACGCCGATCGACGAAAAAGTCTGCATCGCCGTGCTGGCCTACTTCATGGTCTGGCTCACGTCCTTCGTGATCGGCGCAGCCGTTCTGCTTCTGGCGGGACTCCCCCCCGGGGACGCCATCAGCGCCGCATGGGCCATGCTTTCGAACATCGGCCCGGGCCTCGGCGGCGTCGGCCCGACGGGAAACTATGCGGACCTGAGCGACATCCAGCTGTCCGTCTGCTCCTTCCTGATGCTCATCGGGCGCCTGGAGATCTTCACCGTGTTCGCGATCTTCACGCGGAACTTCTGGCGAATCTGATGCAGGCGGTGAGGCCGCCTGCGACGTGCAGTCCTACGGACGGCCCCACATGATGGCGTCGCCGTGCTTGATGGCGCGCTTGATCATCGACTGGAGAGGCACGACGCGCTGAAAGAAATTGATCTTCTCGACGGAGTTCCTCTTCTCCTCCTTCTCCTCCTCGCGCATGCGGAGCTCCTCGTCGTAGGTCGACTCGCGAAGCTTCCTTTCCCGCTCGGCCTCGATCTGCGCAAGGCGCTCCTTGTCCTTGCGGGCCTCCTCATCAAGGATCCTCAGGATTTCGGGCAGCTCGTCGCAGGAGAAGGCGCCTGTTTCGGTCCACGGGCGGCCGAGCACCTTGAAGACCCGCCTGGCCGTTTCCTCGAACATAATGAACGGCCCTGTGGCACGGCATGAAAAAAGCACCAGAGACATAGAAGACACTCCCGATCACAACCTTGGGTTACACTACTTCGCATAACATACCCACTGGATTTTATCGTACCTAACGGAGCCTTCTGTGTCTGCAGGGATCTGCATCATCGCCCACGAGCCGCTGGCCAGCGCATTGAAAAGCTGTGCCCGGCACATCTTCAGCGCCACGGGCGACACCTTCTGCGACTCCATCGCAGTCTTCGACGTGCCCTGCGACGTGGACGCCGAGCAAGGCGAGGCGGAAGCCCGCAGGCTCATCTCGAACTTCCCCGCGAATCAGGACGTGTTGGTCTTCACCGACGTTCTCGGCGCGACGCCTTCCAACATCGCCCATCGTCTTCTGGACAATCCGCAGGTGCGCGTCATCACGGGCGTCAATCTGCCCGCACTCATCACCGCTCTCAGTCATCACGAGGAATGCGCGGCCCGCATTGCCGTCATCGCCGAGGGAGCCGCGCGAGGCGGCATCTCCACGTCCTGCGGCAAGCCTTCCGCCATCAAGGACACTGTCAATGCAAACTAAGCAGCTCACCGTGCTCAACAAGCTCGGGCTCCATGCCCGTCCTTGCGCCCTGCTCGCCAAGACCGCAGGCTTCTTCAAATCCTCCATCACGCTCACGCACAACAACCACAGCGTGGATGCCAAGTCGATTCTCGGCCTCATGACGATGGCCGTGCCCGCAGGCACGACGCTCACCGTCACGGCGGACGGTCCCGACGAAGACAGCGCCATCAAGGACATCACCGCCCTTTTCGACAACAAGTTCGGCGAACAAGCCTAAGACGGAGAATCCACCATGAGTGACGAACCCCTCGTTGCGTCCTCCACAGTCGAAGAACAGGCACCGCCTCCCGAAAAGCTGACGGGCATCAGCGTCTATCCCGGCATCGCCTACGGCCTCTGCCAGCAATTCTCCGCCGGCGATCTGGAGATCCCGCAGTTCGTCATCGAAAAGACCGGAACCCGCGGCGAAATCCAGCGCCTGCGCGCCGCCATCGCCACCGTCGACAAGCAGCTCGGCGCCCTGATCGACTCCGCCGACGAAGACATGCCGGCCGAGGCGGCGGCGTTCATCGACGTGCACCGCACCATCCTTCGAGACCCCACCCTGATCGAGGAGACCGTCGACATTATCAAGGAAAAGCTCGTCAACGCCGAATGGGCGCTGTCGCTGCGCCTTGAAAAGACGCGACGAGACTTCGAGTCCATCGAGGACGACTACATCCGCGAACGCATCAAGGACATCGCGCACGTCGTCCTGCGCGTGCAGCGCGTGCTCACGGGCAGGCGCTCCGCCTCAAGCCTTCTTGAAGCGGAAGGCCTTGACGAGACGATCATTCTCGTGGCCGACCAGCTCGATCCCGCCGACATGCTGCTTCTGCGCGGCCGAGACGACCTCGACATCGCGGGCATCATCCTCGAGGAAGGCAGCATTACGAGTCATGCCGTCATTCTTGCGCGCTCGCTTGAAATTCCGACTCTGGTCGGCGTCAAGGGCGCCTGCGAGATCCTCGAGACCGACGTGCCCGTCCTGCTCAACGCGGACGAAGAGCTCATCGACCTGAGCCCCTCCGCCGAAAAGCGCAGGAACGCACGCCAGCGCATGAAGCTTCTGACCGCCGAGAAGAAGCGCCTCAAGAAGCTCAAGCAGTTTGACGCGGTCACGCTCGACGGACACACGATCAAGCTCTTCGCCAACATCGCGCTCCCCGAGGACGTCAAGGACGTCCATCGCGCGGGTGCGGACGGCGTCGGGCTCTTCCGCACGGAATTCCTCTTCATGAACCGCGACGACCTTCCCTGCGAAGACGAGCAGTACAACGCGTACTGCCGCGTCATCCGCTCGATGAAGGGCCAGCCCGTCGTGATTCGCACGGCCGACCTCGGCGGCGACAAGGTCATGTCGCAGGACGCCCTCGAAAAGCTCACCACCGGACCGCTCGAGGAGCTGAATCCCTCGCTCGGCCTCAGGGGCCTGCGCTTCTGCTTTGCGCATCCGAAGCTCTTCGTCACGCAGCTTCGCGCAATCCTGCGCGCCGCCGCCACGGGGTCGGGCAATGTCAGAATCCTGCTGCCGATGGTCACATCGCCCGAGGACGTCAGCAGGGTGCGCGAATTCATCTCGCTGGCCTGCAGCGAACTTGCCGCCGAAGGCCAGAAGTTCACCGCCGACGTTCCGCTCGGTGGAATGGTCGAGGTTCCCGCCGCCGTCATGATGCTCAAGGACCTGATTCCCGTCCTCGACTTCTTCTCGCTCGGCACCAACGACCTCGTGCAGTACACGCTGGCCGTCGACCGAACGAATGCAGCGGTTTCAAAGTACTACGACGAGTGCCACCCGAGCGTGCTGCGCATGATCGCCACGACGGTCAGACAGGTCCACCAGGCAGGCAAGAGCGTGTCCGTATGCGGTGAAATGGCTGCCCGACCGGAACTCGTCCCCTTCTTCATCGGACTCGGATGCACGCGTCTTTCCATGACGCTCACCCAGATTCCCGCCATCAAGAAGCGAATTCTGAAGACCGACAGGGCCAAGGCCGAAGTCTTCGCAGCCAGCGTGCTGCGACGCCGATCCGCCAAGGCCGTCCATCAATCCTTTATTCAGGAGGAGGAGGCCTTCCAGAACAGGAAGGTCGCCGATCCGTCCACTACCCTATGAGCAATTCCTACGAAAAACCGCTGAACGATGACGAGTTCGTCGAACTCGGCGAACTGCTTGCCGCCATGCCCGAACCGTTCGAGCCGATGGAGCCCGACTACATGGACGGCTTCCTCACCGCGCTTCTGTGCCTGCCCGACGAGCCGTCTCCCGGCGACTGGATGCCCTACATCTTCGACTCCCAGGCCCGTCAGGACGCCGCTCTGGCGGATCCCGACGAACAGGACCGTCTGGAGGAACTCATCTACCGCCGCTACCGCTCCATCGACACGACGCTTGCGCGCTGCCGCCCCATCGATCCGATCATCTACGAGATCGAGGACAACCGCGGCCGTCCCGTGCGGGGCGCCGACAGCGTGGCCGCCGTCATTCCGTTCGCCCTCGGCTTCTCCGAAGTGATCAACCGCTGGGAAGGTCTCAAGGACAGCACGGACGACCGCATCAACGGCGCCCTGCTCGGTATCCTCCGTCATCTGCCCGACGACGTGGCGGGCGACCTTGCGGAAATCAAGGCGGACCTTGATCTGGAAAGCCCGATCGAGAACCTTGACCAGGCGCTTGAAGACATCGCGGAAAGCGTCGCGGAAATCGCAGCCGTCACCCGCGGCTTCGAAAAGAAGGAGGAGCCTCCCAAGAAGAAGCCCGCTCCGAAGGGCCCGCGCCGTCCGCAGGGCGGCCGACGCCACCTGTCTCTTATACACATCTGACGCTGCCGACGACTAG